>Ga0182740_1000362_pt1 | contig 58212 bp, 53 predicted proteins | sample eDN5th37CKraftBY_FD_128872 | JGI IMG/M metagenome (GOLD analysis project Ga0182740, IMG submission 128872) | Enriched backyard soil microbial communities from Emeryville, California, USA - eDNA 5th pass 37_C Kraft BY (version 2) (version 2) | ecosystem: Environmental > Terrestrial > Soil >...
AGAAGACCGAAGTGGAGCTGCTCAAGACCCCGAACCTGGGCAAGAAGTCGCTCACCGAGATCAAGGAAGTGCTGGCCCAGCGTGGCCTGTCGCTTGGCATGAAGCTGGAGAACTGGCCGCCGGCCGGTGTTGCAGCCCACGGCATGCTCGGCTGACAGCCGCTTCCCCGCAGTACCGCGCAAGGCTCCACCGGCAACGGTGGAGCCTTCGCAACGAAGCCTTGAGGGCTTCGCCGCCACGACGAACCGCAGGTTCGCGGGCAGGTCGTTCAGGACGAGCGGCCAAGGACCAACCGCAGTCCGCAGACAACGCCGGGATGGCGACAGCGAAGTACAACGTCCCACCATTCACTGACCAAGGAACACACCCATGCGCCACCAGAAGTCGGGCCGCAAGTTCAACCGCACCAGCGCCCACCGCGAAGCGATGTTCAAGAACATGGCCGCCTCGCTGTTCAAGCACGAACTGATCAAGACCACCCTGCCCAAGGCCAAGGAACTGCGCCGCGTCGCCGAGCCGCTGATCACCCTGGCCAAGGTCGACTCGGTCGCCAACCGCCGCCTGGCGTTCGCCCGCCTGCGCGACAAGGAAGCCGTCGGCAACCTGTTCACCATCCTCGGCCCGCGCTACGCCACCCGTCCGGGCGGCTACCTGCGCCTGCTGAAGTGCGGCTTCCGCGCCGGCGACAATGCGCCGATGGCCTACGTCGAGCTGGTCGATCGTCCGGCTGCCGTGGCCGAGGAAGTGGCCGAGTAATCGCGCCCTTCGTCCATCACGACGAATGCAACGAAAGCCCGGCCCAGGCCGGGCTTTTGCGTTCATGCATGTTTGCAATGAGCCAGGTCATGCGTGGTCTTGTTGGGGCCTGCTACTCTTGCGTACTTGTCGAATCGGAATGACGCGATGAATCCCTTGCGCTGGAGTTTCCGCGCGCAGTGCCTGCTGGGTTTCCTGGTGTGTGCGGGCCTGCTGGCGTTTGCGATCTGGATGCAGTTGAAGATGGGGCTGGAGCCATGCCCGCTGTGCATCTTCCAGCGTATCGCCTTTGCCGCGCTGGGCGTGCTGTTCCTGCTCGGCGCGCTGCACGGGCCGGCCACGCGCGGCGGGCGCGCCGCCTATGGGCTGCTGGCCTTCATCGCCGCCGTGGTGGGCATGGGCATCGCCGGGCGCCACGTCTACGTGCAGTTGCTGCCGAAGGAACTGGGCAGCAGCTGCGGGCCGCCGCTGAGCTTCCTGAGCGAGACGATGGGGCCGTTCGAGGTGTTCCGCACCGTGCTGACCGGCACCGCCGATTGCGGCACCATCGACTGGACCTTCCTCGGCCTGAGCATGCCGATGTGGAGCCTGGTCTGGTTCGTGCTGATCGGTGTCCTGGCGCTGTGCGCCGGTCTGCGCAAACGCAAGTCGCGCCTGTTCTGATCCCCCGTTTTTCGTACTGCAACGGTATCCCCCATGAATGCTTTCCCGTCCCTGTCTCCCGCCGCCGCCGACTGGACGCCGGAGAGTTGGCGCGGCAAGCCGGCGTTGCAGATGCCGACCTACCCGGACCTGCAGGCGCTGGAGGACGTGCTGGGGCAGTTGCGGCGGTTGCCGCCGCTGGTGACCTCGTGGGAGATCCTCGCGCTCAAGCGGCAGCTGGCCGAGGCGCAGGAGGGCGAGCGCTTCCTGCTGCAGGGCGGCGACTGCGCGGAGAACTTCGTCGATTGCGAGTCGGGCACGATCTCCAACCGGCTCAAGGTGCTGCTGCAGATGAGCCTGGTGCTGGTGCACGGGCTGCGCAAGCCGGTGATCCGCGTCGGCCGCTTCGCCGGCCAGTATGCCAAGCCGCGTTCGGCCGATACCGAGACCCGCGACGGGCAGACGCTGCCCAGCTATCGCGGCGACGTCATCAACGCGCCGGAATTCACCGCCGCCGCGCGCATGCCCGACCCGCAGCGGATGATCGTGGCGCACTCGCGTTCGGCGCTGACGATGAATTTCGTGCGTGCGCTGATCGACGGCGGCTTCGCCGACCTGCACCACCCCGAATACTGGAACCTGAGCTGGATGGGCTGCTCGCCGCTGGCCGCCGAGTACCAGAAGATGGTCGGTTCCATCGGCGATGCGGTGCGCTTCATGGAAACCCTGTCCGGCGCGCAGGTGCACAACCTCAACCGGGTCGATTTCTACACTTCGCACGAGGCCTTGCTGCTGCCCTACGAGCAGGCGCTGACCCGGCAGGTGCCGCGCCAGCCGGGCTGGTTCAACCTGAGCACGCATTACCCGTGGATCGGCATGCGAACCGCCGCGCTGGATGGCGCGCACGTCGAGTACTTCCGCGGCATCCGCAACCCGGTCGCGATCAAGGTGGGGCCGTCGGTGCAGCCGGACCAGTTGCTGCGCCTGATCGATGCGCTGAACCCGGACGACGAGCCGGGCCGCTTGAGCTTCATCCACCGCATGGGCGCGGCGCAGATCGCCGACAAGCTGCCGCCGCTGCTGGATGCGGTCAAGCGCGATGGCCGCCGCGTGCTGTGGGTGTGCGACGCGATGCACGGCAATACCGAAAGCACCAGCAACGGCTACAAGACCCGCCGTTTCGACAACATCCGCCGCGAGGTAGAGCTGGCCTTCGACCTGCATGCAGCCGCCGGCACCCGGCTGGGGGGCGTGCACCTGGAATTGACCGGCGAGGACGTCACCGAATGCACCGGCGGCGCGCGCGAGTTGACCGAGCGCGATCTGGAGCGTGCCTATCGCTCCAGCGTCGACCCGCGGCTGAACTACGAGCAGTCGCTGGAAATCGCGATGGCGATCGTGCGCAAGCAGGGCGCATAGGCGCGCGTCCGGGATCGCGGGTATGGGGTTTGTGCCCCATGCATGGCTTTACCGGTGAGGCTCCATGCGGGGCAAGCCCCGCATCTACGGAAAGCCGATCATCCCCGCGTAGGTGCCGGGCTTGCCCGGCACGGGGCTTTTCAGGCAATGCCCCAATATGGGGAGAGCCCGGCATCTACGGTTTGCCGCTGGCGAACGTCGGTGGCTTGCGCGCGCGGGTGAGCTGCTCGTAGGCGTAGCCCAGTTCCAGCAGGCGCGGTTCGCTCCACGCGGTGCCCATGAACAGCAGCCCCAGCGGCAGGCCGTCGGCATGGCCCATCGGCACGCTCAGGCTCGGGTAGCCGGCCACCGCGGCCGCGCCGTAGCTGCCGCCCGGGTAGTCGTCGCCCTCGCCGAGGGTGGTGCGCCAGGCCACGCCGGTGGTCGGCGCGATCAGCGCGTCCAGCTGGTCGGCGCGCAGCGCGGCGTCGATGCCTTCCGGGCCGGCCAGGCGCCGCGCGTTGTTGCGGGCGCTGATGTAGGCCGGGTCGTTCAGTTCGCCGGCGGCTTCGGCCTGTTCGAACAGTTCCTGGCCGAAGAACGGCATTTCCTGCGCGGTATGCTCGCGGTTGAAGGCGATCAGCCCGGCCAGCGTCGTCACCGGCGCCTGCCATTGCTGCAGGTGGCGCGGCAGGCCGGCCTTGAACTCGTGCAACAGCACGGTCAGTTCGTCCTGTTCCCATTGGCCTTCGGTCGGCAGCTCGGTCTCGACCACGATGGCGCCGGCCTCGCGCAGCGCCGCGACGGCCTGGGCAAGCACCGGCCCGATCTCGGGGCGTTCGGACAGCGGGCTGCGCAGCAGGCCGATGCGGGCGCCGCGCAGGGCATCGGTGCGCAGGCGTGCGCTGTAGTCGTAGACGGCGCGGCCGGGCATCGCCGCGGTGGCCGGGTCGGCTTCGTCGCGCCCGGCGATGGCGCCCAGCAGCAGCGCGGCATCGGCGACGCTGCGGGTCATCGGCCCGGCGGTGTCCTGGCTGAAGGAGATGGGGATGATGCCGTCGCGGCTGACCAGCCCGACGGTGGGCTTGAGCCCGACGATACCGTTGATCGCCGCCGGGCAGGTGATGCTGCCGTCGGTTTCGGTGCCGATGGCCACCACCGCGAAGTTGGCGGCCACCGCCACCGCGCTGCCCGCGCTGGAGCCGCAGGGGTTGCGCTCCAGTGCATACGGGTTGCGGGTCTGCCCGCCGACCGCGCTCCAGCCGGAGCTGGCCCTGGTCGAGCGGAAGTTGGCCCATTCGCTCAAGTTGGTCTTGCCCAGGATCACCGCGCCGGCCTGGCGCAGGCGCTGCACGAGGAAGGCGTCGCGGCCGGGGCGGAAGCCCTTCAACGCCAGCGAGCCGGCGGTGTTGTGCATTGGCGTGGCGGCGATGTTGTCCTTGAGCAGCACCGGCATGCCGTGCAGCGGCCCGCGCACATGGCCGGCGCGGCGTTCGGCGTCGCGCTGGGCGGCCTCGCGGCGCGCGGCGGGATTGAGCTCGGTCACCGCGCGCAGGGTGGGGCCGCTGCGGTTCAGCTCGGCGATGCGGCGCAGGTAGGCATCGGTGAGGGTGACGCTGTCCAGTTCGCCGGCGGCCATGCGCGCCTGCAGTCCGGCGATGTCGGCTTCCTGATAGGGGAAGGGCGCTTCGGCCGATTGCGTGGCAGGGCGCTGGCAGGCGCAGCACAGGGCCAGCGCCAGTAGCGGCAGCAGGGGGCGGGGACGTATCGGGAAGGGGCGCATCCGGGCAGGCTATTGCCCCGTGGCGCCCTTGGCAACGGCGTCAGGCGTTGCGTGGCGGGCGGCGCTTGCCGATATCGCGGGCCAGCACCCAGACCACCAGCACGTTGACCGCCAGCAGCAGCCACGAGGCCCAGCCGGGGTGCCTGGCGATGGCGTAGACGTCCAGCGGCAGGTACAGCGCGGCGGAGATGCAGCCCAGCCACGAGGCCCAGGCCTTGGCGCGCCACAGGCCCCAGGCTTCCACCGCGCGCAGCAGGCCGTAGGCGACCAGCGCGATGACGCCGACGTGCACGGTGTCCGGCGTGATCAGGTCCAGCAGGTTGGAGAACGAGCCGTGCTCCGGGTCCGCGCCGACGCGGCGGACCAGCGTGTTGACGATATTGCGCAACGGCGCGGGCCCGGAGATCTCCAGGCCCGCGGCGGCGAGGAACGCCAGCACCGCCTTGCCCGCTTCGAGCAGGGCGATGGCGGCCAGGCCCGGATGCGCGTGGCGATCTGGGTTGTAGGGCTGGCGTTGCTTCAAGACGATCAGCCGGCGCGCGAGGCGCGCTTGCGATCGTTCTCGGTCAGGTGCTTCTTGCGCAGGCGGATTTCCTTCGGGGTGATCTCCACCAGCTCGTCGTCGTCGATGAAGTCCAGCGCCTGCTCCAGCGAGAACTTGATGGCCGGGGTCAGCTGGATCGCGTCATCCTTGCCCGAGGCGCGCATGTTGGTCAGCGGCTTGGTCTTGATCGCGTTGACGGTCAGGTCGTTGTCCTTGGAGTGGATGCCGATCAGCTGGCCTTCGTACACGTTGTCGCCTTCGGCGGCGAACAGCTTGCCGCGTTCCTGCAGCGGGCCCAGCGAGTAGGCCGGGGTGGCGCCCGGGGCATTGGCGATCATCACGCCGTTCAGGCGCTTGGCGATGGCGCCCTGTTCCTTCGGGCCGTAATGGTCGAACACGTGGAACAGCAGGCCCGAACCCTGGGTCAGGGTCTTGAACTCGTTCTGGAAGCCGATCAGGCCGCGCGCCGGGATCTCGAAGTCCAGGCGCACGCGGCCCTTGCCGTCCGGCTCCATGTTCTTGAGCTGGGCCTTGCGGGTACCGAGCTTCTCCATCACGCCGCCCTGGTGCTGCTCCTCGACGTCCACCACCAGCTGCTCGATCGGCTCCATCAGCTGGCCGTCGATCTCCTTGATGATGACTTCCGGGCGCGACACGGCCAGCTCGTAGCCTTCGCGGCGCATGGTCTCGATCAGCACCGACAGGTGCAGTTCGCCGCGGCCGGAGACCAGGAACTTGTCGGCGTCCTCCAACTGCTCGACCTTCAGCGCGACGTTGTGCACGGTCTCGCGCTCCAGCCGCTCCTTGAGCTGGCGGCTGGTCAGGAACTTGCCGCCGGACAGGTCCTTGTTGCCGGCGAACGGCGAGTTGTTGACCTGGAAGGTCATCGAGATGGTCGGCTCGTCCACGGTCAGCGCCGGCAGCGCCTCCGGGTTGTCCAGCGCGCACACGGTGTCGGAGATGGTCAGCTCCTGGATGCCGGAGATGGCGACGATGTCGCCGGCCTGCGCCTCCTCGACCTCGATCCGCTCCAGGCCCATGAAGCCCAGCACCTGCAGCACCTTGCCCTGGCGCTTCTTGCCCTCGCGGTCGATCACGACCACCGGCTGGTTCTTCTTCACCTTGCCGCGCTGGATGCGGCCGATGCCGATCACGCCGACGAAGTTGTTGTAGTCCAGCTGGCTGATGCGCATCTGGAACGGGCCTTCGGTTTCGACCTGCGGCGCCGGCACGTACTTCATGATCGCTTCGTACAGCGGGGTCATGTCGCCGTCGCGCACGGTGTCTTCAAGGCCGGCGTAGCCGTTCAGGCCGGAGGCGTAGACGATCGGGAAGTCCAGCTGCTCGTTGGTGGCGCCGAGCTTGTCGAACAGGTCGAACACCTGGTCGATCACCCAGTCCGGGCGTGCGCCAGGGCGGTCGACCTTGTTGACGACCACGATCGGCTTGAAGCCCATCGCGAAGGCCTTCTGGGTGACGAAGCGGGTCTGCGGCATCGGGCCGTCCATCGCGTCGACCAGGATCAGCACCGAGTCGACCATCGACAGCACGCGCTCCACCTCGCCGCCGAAGTCGGCGTGCCCGGGGGTGTCGACGATGTTGATGCGGTTGCCGTTCCACTTGATGGCGGTGTTCTTGGCCAGGATGGTGATGCCGCGTTCCTTTTCCTGGTCGTTGCTGTCCATCACGCGCTCGGCCAGCACCGTGCGCTCGGACAGGGTGCCAGACTGCTTCAGCAACTGGTCGACGAGGGTGGTCTTGCCGTGGTCGACGTGGGCGACGATGGCGATGTTGCGAAGGTTTTCGATGGACATGCGAAAGACGGCCAGCAGGTGCCGTGGATTGGGAAAAGAAGTCCAACATTATACGGGCAGGCGGGCCCTTCGCGGAAAGTACCCGTAGCGGGACGTGAGGGCGCCCATTCAGCAAGTGCCGGGTGCGGTGCCCGACGCTGGCGGATTCGGGCCGGGTGTATCCTATGCGGCTGGCAAAGCCGTCTTTCCCCCACAAGGAATCCCATGTCCCTGATCGCCAACTTCGACACCTCCCGCGGCCTGATCAAGGTCGAGCTGTTCGCCGACAAGGCGCCGCTGACCGTGGCCAACTTCGTCAACCTGGCCAAGCGCGGGTTCTACGACGGCCTGAGCTTCCACCGCGTGATCGCCGACTTCATGATCCAGGGCGGCTGCCCGGAAGGCTCCGGCCGCGGCGGCCCGGGCTACCGCTTCGAGGACGAGACCAACAACGGTGTGCGCCACGAGCGCGGCGTGCTGTCGATGGCCAACGCCGGCCCCAACACCAACGGCAGCCAGTTCTTCATCACCCACATCAAGACCGACTGGCTGGACGGCAAGCACACCGTGTTCGGCAAGGTGACCGAAGGCCTGGACGTGGTTGACGCCATCAAACAGGGCGACGCCATCAACACGATCACCATCGAAGGCGATGCCGATGCCGCGCTGGCCGCCAAGGCCGACCGCGTGGCCGAGTGGAACAAGATCCTCGCCGCCTGATTCTCCACGGCCACCTGCACGGGTGGCCGTTTTTGCTTCAAGCCCCGCCGCAAGGCGCGGGCCGCCCCCACGATTCGTTTCTTGACAGAGGAAACCCCCATGAAAGCACCCGTACGAGTTGCCGTGACCGGCGCAGCCGGCCAGATCGGCTACGCCCTGCTGTTCCGCATCGCTTCCGGTGAAATGCTGGGCAAGGACCAGCCGGTCGTCCTGCAACTGCTGGAACTGGACAACGAGAAGGCCCAGGCCGCGCTGCAGGGCGTGGTGATGGAGCTGGAAGACTGTGCGTTCCCGCTGCTGGCCGGCGTGGTGACCACCGCCGACCCGCTGGTCGCGTTCAAGGACGTCGACGTCGCCCTGCTGGTTGGCGCGCGCCCGCGCGGCCCGGGCATGGAGCGCAAGGACCTGCTGCTGGAGAACGCCAAGATCTTCACCGTGCAGGGCAAGGCGCTGAACGCCGTGGCCAAGCGCGACGTCAAGGTGCTGGTGGTCGGCAACCCGGCCAACACCAATGCCTACATCGCGATGAAGTCGGCGCCGGACCTCGACCCGAAGAACTTCACCGCGATGCTGCGCCTGGACCACAACCGCGCGCTGAGCCAGCTCGCTGCCAAGACCGGCAAGGCCGTGGACAGCTTCGAGAAGTTCACCGTGTGGGGCAACCACAGCCCGACCATGTACCCGGACTACCGCTTCGCCACCACCGGCGGCGCCCAGGTGGCCGAGCTGATCGACGACCAGGAATGGAACGCCAACACCTTCATCCCGACCGTCGGCAAGCGCGGTGCGGCGATCATCGCCGCCCGTGGCCTGTCCTCGGCGGCCTCGGCCGCCAATGCCGCCATCGACCACGTGCATGACTGGGTGCTGGGCACCGGCGGCAAGTGGGTGACGATGGGCGTGCCGTCCGACGGCTCCTACGGCATTCCGGAAGGCGTGGTGTTCGGCTTCCCGGTGACCACCGAGAACGGCACCTACAGCATCGTCAAGGACCTGCCGATCGACGACTTCTCGAAGAAGTACATCGACATCACCCTGGCCGAGCTGGAAGAAGAGCGCGCCGGCGTGGCAGACCTGCTGTAACACGGATGGTTGCATGAAAAAACGCCGGGCAATGCCCGGCGTTTTTTTGGGGGATCAATGATGGCGTTGCAGTGGTAGTGGTAGTGGAACGTGGCTGTTCCGCAGGCGTGCGCCGACCTGCCAGGACCCCTCCATGCTCAAATGATTGGAATCGAAGTACACAGGATTGCCATCCAGATAGGCCGAGCAATCGCCTCGCCGGCACAGTAGATCATGGATGTCGAGGACATGAACGTCGGTAAACTCGGTGGCCAGTTGTTGTAGGAATCGGTTTTCAGGGGGCGGGTTGGAGTTGTCGCGGCGGGTCGCCACGGCTTCGCAATCCACCAATTGATGTCCGACTTGGCGGACTTCACAGTCGCGGTCATAGTCAGGGAAGCGCGGTACCTCGGCGAGTAATATGACTTGTTTCCCTGTACTGGTGAGGGCCGCCAGGGTCTTGCGTAGATCCCGGTCGAAATGGGAACGTCTGCGATGCACGCTCCATTGGGCGCCCAGGATCACCGTGTGATAGGGCGAGATGCTCTCCTGGATGAGGTTTCTGAAGCGGGTGCATGAGGCCCTGTAGGCACCGACGCCGTAGCTGTCTCTGCCCCAGACGGGAGGGCAGGTGGAAAGCGATGCATTGCGGATACTTAGTTGATTGGCATCGGCGATGGTGCCAAGGACGCCGATGTAATGGGCCGCATGGGAGTCGCCCCACAGCAGGATGTCGGGAGAGGCATCAACAGGCTTGCCATGAACGCATTGCGGACGCTCGAGTACGTTTGCATCGAACACCGACAGCTGGCAGTTGTAGGGAAATTCATAAGCAGGTGCGGTTTGCGCCAGGATACGTTTCTTCGATAGATCGGCATTGGGCAGCCCGCGCAATGCGACGATATGGTCAGCCTGCCTTTCGATCAGCATTGATGAGCTGATGATCGTGACGACGGGAATGATGGCCAGCAACAGAACCTGTGTTGGTGCGGAAGCCTTCAGGTGACGGGTATTTCGTTCGACTAGCCAGTAGCTCAAGAAGGCCAGGGCGAAGACCAGGCTGGCGATGGCGATCAGTTCCAGCGGATCGAGGGGGATCGACAGATAGCGCAGGAAGGCCAGTAACGGCCAATGCCAGAGATACAACGAATAGGAAATCAATCCGATTCCCACGAAAAGGCGCGAGCGCAACGGGGCCAGCATCAAGCAGCGCCGTTGACTGTCGGCAACGATGATCAGTGCCACGCCGATACAACCCGGCAGGGCATTCCACCCAGGGAAGCGGGTGGTGCCGTCGATCATCGCAATGCTGCCGATGATCAGTGCCAATCCCAGCAGGGCAAGGATCTCATGGGCCGGATGGCCGCCACGGTGCGCTTCTCGTACCGACGGAACGACTGCCAGCAAGCCGCCGATGGCCAGTTCACCAGCGCGGGTGGGCAGCATGTAGTAGGCAAATGCCGTATCGATGAGCGATTGCTGCTGGGCATAGGCAAAGGAGGCGGCAATCAGCAATGCCATCAGCCAAGGCAATGTCTTGCGAGGTATCCAGCGCAGCCCGGCCAAAAGCAACATCGGCCACAACAGGTAGAACTGCTCCTCGACACCAAGTGACCACAGGTGCAATAGCGGGAATTGGCGGCTGTCCGCAGCGAAATAGCTGGTATCCAGATGCTGCCAGAAATACACGTTGGGCAACGATACCGCGCTCCAGCCGGCTGAAGCGGCAAGCTGGCGGAGGTCACTCGGCAGCATCAACAGGCTACCGGCCAGCAGACTTGCCAGAACCACGACAAAATAGGCCGGAGCGATCCGGCGGATGCGCCGGAGATAGAAGTCGCGGAAGGAAAATCCTCCTCTGGCGTGGGTACGGATGATGATGGATGAGATCAGGAATCCGGAAATCACGAAGAAGACGTCGACGCCGATGAACCCACCCGGAGCCCAGCGCGGGTCCAGATGGAACATGAGTACGGAGAGGACCGCGATTGCGCGTAGGCCATCGATCTCAGGTCGATACGCGATGGGTGAATTCATGCGTGCAATGGCGTTCATGACTTGGGATCGGATGAATTATAGGTAGGGGATGACGCTTTGGCGCCGATTGCCTTGTCCCTGCAACGGGGGACGGGACAGGCCTCGTCGGGAAGAAGCGATTGGAGGAAATGTGGGTGTGGCGGTACTTCATGTGTGTGACGACCTGCTGGTGGCCGAGAAACCTGCGGGGCTGCTATCTGTACCCGGGCGGGCAGAGGCGAATCGGGATTGCATGATTGCCCGGTTGCAGGCGTCGTACCCGAATGCCTTGACCGTGCACCGCTTGGACCAGGTGACTTCCGGGCTGATGCTGTTTGCACGGGGCAAGGCGATGCAGGTGGCGTTGTCGGCGCAGTTCGAGCGGCGGCAGGTCGGCAAGCGTTACGAAGCGTTGGTGCAGGGACTGGTCGAAAAAGAGGTTGGCGAGATCGCGCTGCCCTTGATCTGCGACTGGCCGAACCGGCCGAAACAGAAGGTGGATTTCGAACTGGGCAAGCCGGCGTTGACCCGCTGGCGGGTCATGGCACGCGATGCCGATACGTGGTGCACGCGGCTGGAACTGGAGCCGGTGACCGGCCGCAGCCACCAGCTGCGCCTGCATCTGGCCAGCATTGGTCATCCCATCGTCGGGGATGTGCTCTACGGGGCCGTACCCGCGGCACGGGTATGCCTGCATGCGCGAGCGCTGGCGTTCGCGCATCCGCGCAGCGGGCAGGCGATGGCATTCGAGTCGCCAGTGCCGTTCTGAAACTTGACGCAGGTGCGGGGCTTGCCCCGCACGCTTTCCGGAAGGAATCCTCTGGTAAGGCCCCTCGCAGCTACGGGGATCGTCAGGCCAGTCCTTCGGCCTTCAGCGCGGCCTGCACGCCGGCATCGGCTTCCATCCGCGCCTTGAACGCGGCCAGGTGGTCCAACCCCGACAGGTCCACGCCCACCGCGCCGGCCCAGCGCAGGGTGATGTAGAGGTAGGGATCGGCGAAGCTGCGGAAGCCGGCCAGCCAGTCCCTGCCGGCCAGTTGCCGCTCGGCCTGCTCGTAGAGGCCACGCAGGCGGGTACGCGCGGTGGCTTTCAGGGCATCGTGCTGGGAAGCATCGGCGAGGAACTTGGCCGGGGAGAACAGCGGCACGAAGGCCGGGTGCAGGTCGGAGTTGACGAAGCAAAGCCAGCGGGTCGCCTCCGCGCGCTGGCGTGGGCTGCCGTCGCCGGCCAGCCGCGCCTGCGGGAAGCTGTCGGCGATGTAGCCCATGATCGCCGCGTTCTGGGTCAGCACGAAATCGCCGTCCACCAGCGCCGGCACCGCGCCGGTCGGGTTGATCTTCAGGAATTCCGGCGCCTTCATGCGTTCGGCGGTCAGCAGTTCGACCTCGAACGGCTGGCCGGTCCATTGCAGGGCGATGTGGTCGGCGGTGGAGCAGGCACCGGGCTTGCTGTACAGCTTCATGGGGACTCCGGGAGTGGATGGGAAACCCACGCACTATCCCAGAGCCGGTTGCCGCCGCACAGCGGCATGGCGGCAACGGACCGTTACGACTGCCGCGGCTTGAGCGATTGCACCTTGTAGAAAGTGTGCCCGCCGATGGTCGCCACCTGGTAGGCGTTGCGCCAGCTCGGGCTGGCGATGGCATGGGCGGCGAAGTGGCTGGCGCCGGGCACGATCTCCTGGCGCTCGCCGGCCGGCAGCGCCCAGTTGCGCTCGGCGGCGAAGGCCACGCCCACCGCTTCGGCCCAGGCGTCGTTGTTGCGCAGGCGGAAGCCGGGGGCGACGAGGGTGGGCGCGAACTGCTTGCGCGCGGTCACCACCTCGCACATCGAGTCGCCCCACAGGCCGCTGTCGAGGCGGCGCAGCGCGACTTCGGCCACGGCCTGCTGGCCGCGCAGGGTCTGGTCGCGGGCTTCCAGGTAAACGGTGGTGCTCAGGCACAGCGAGTCGGCGGCTGGCTGCGGCAACAGTTGCGACAGCCAGAGTATCCAGGCCAGTTTCATTGGGTCTCCTTGCTCCGTATGGGCAGCAGCGCCTGCTCTGGTAACGAAACCTGGAGCCTGGCAACCGCAGCTTGGCGTCATGGGGAGGCGGCCGTGGCATCGGGGCCGCCCCGTGGGCGGCCTCCAATGTCGTCCGGAGGGGGCCGCGCCGTGCTCACCTGAACTGGGGGGTGAGCGGAAAGTGCGCGCAAGGTAGGGGGGGAATCCAAAACCGGTCCTGAATGCGGTTTCTTGACATTCAGGTTTGTTGCTGGGATGGAATTGAGGGCGTCGTCACATTCTTCGTGGCTTCAGAGCTCCGCGGCGAGGCGGCTGCCCTGGTCGATGGCGCGCTTGGCGTCCAGTTCGGCGGCCACGTCGGCGCCGCCGATGACGTGCACGCTGCGGCCGGCCGCGCGCAGCGCGTCGGCAAGTTCGCGGCGCGGCTCCTGCCCGGCGCAGACCACCACGGTGCCGACATCAAGCAGCTGCTCGCTGCCGTCCACGCGGATGCGCAGGCCGGCGTCGTCCACGCCGAGGTACTCCACGCCGCCCAGCATCTTCACGCCCTTGGCCTTGAGCGTGGCGCGGTGGATCCAGCCGGTGGTCTTGCCCAGCCGTGCGCCGGGCTTGCCGGGGCTGCGCTGCAGCAGCCAGACGTGGCGTGCCGGGTGTTCAGGCCGGGGCCTGGCGAGCGAGCCGCGCGCCTCGAAGTCCGGGTCCACGCCCCATTCGGCCATCCAGCGGGCCGGGTCCAGCGACGGCGATTCGCCTTCGTGGACGAGGAATTCGCCGACGTCGAAGCCGATGCCGCCGGCGCCGATGACCGCCACCTTGTCCGCGGCCCGGACCCGGCCCAGCAGCACGTCGAGGTAGCTGACCACCATCGGGTGGTCGGCACCGGGGAAATCCACGGTGCGCGGGACGATGCCGGTGGCCACCACCACCTCGTCGAAGCCGGCCAGGTTTTCCGCGTCGGCGACCGTGCCCAGCCGCAGCTCCACGCCGGTATCGATCAGCTTGTGGCGGAAGTAGCGCAGCGTCTCGTGGAACTCCTCCTTGCCGGGGATGCGCTTGGCGAGGTTGAACTGGCCGCCGATCTCGCCGGCGGCGTCGAACAGGGTCACGCGGTGGCCGCGCTCGGCCGCCACCGTGGCGCAGGCCAGCCCGGCCGGGCCGGCGCCGACCACGGCGATGTTCTTGGGCGTGGGGGTCGGGCGATAGACCAGTTCGGTTTCGTGCGCCGCGCGCGGGTTGACCAGGCAACTGGCGCGCTTGTTCTGGAACACGTGGTCCAGGCAGGCCTGGTTGCAGGCGATGCAGGTATTGATGGCGTCGGCCTTGCCGGCGCGCGCCTTGTTCGGCCACTGCGGGTCGGCCAGCAGCGGCCGTGCCAGCGACACCATGTCCGCGCCGCCGGCGGCGAGGATGGCTTCGGCCACCTCCGGCATGTTGATGCGGTTGGTGGCGATCAAGGGGAGGCCGACGTGCGGCTTGAGCTTGGCGGTGACGCCGGCGAACGCCGCGCGCGGCACCGAGGTGGCGATGGTCGGCACGCGCGCCTCGTGCCAGCCGATGCCGGAGTTGATGATCGTCGCGCCGGCCGCCTCGATGGCCTTGGCCTGCTGCACGATCTCCTGCCAGTTGCTGCCGTCTTCCACCAGATCCAGCAGCGACAGCCGGTAGATGATGATGAAGTCAGGCCCGCAGGTCTCGCGGATGCGGCGCACGATCTCCACCGCGAAGCGCATGCGCCTGGCCGCATCGCCGCCCCAGGCGTCGGTGCGCTGGTTGGTGCGCGGGGCGATGAACTCGTTGATCAGGTAGCCTTCCGAACCCATCACCTCGACGCCGTCGTAACCGGCCTCGCGCGCCAGCCGCGCCGCGCGGGCGTAGTCGGCGATGTGCCGCTCGACGCCGCGCGCGCTGAGGGCGCGCGGCGTGAACGGGTTGATCGGTGCCTTCAACCTCGACGGCGCCACCTGCAGCGGGTGGTAGCCATAGCGGCCGGCGTGCAGCAACTGCATGCAGATCTTCGCCCCGTGCCCGTGCACGGCGGCGGTCACCTGTCGGTGCCGGCGCACTTCCCACGGCCACGACAGCTTGCTGCCGAACGGCGCCAGCCAGCCGACTACGTTGGGGGCAAAACCACCGGTCACCAGCAGTGCCGCGCCACCTTCTGCGCGCTCGGCGAAATAGGCGGCCAGCTTGGGGAAATCGTGGGCATGGTCTTCCAGCCCGGTATGCATCGAGCCCATCAGCACGCGGTTGCGCAACCGCGTGAAGCCCAGGTCCAGCGGGGCGAACAGGTGGGGATAGGCGATGTCGGTGGCTGGCGTCATGATGGATACGCTTGCGTATGGATTGCCGCCATTCTGCGGTGCAACCTGCCGATTTCTCAATCCCCGGGTATTGGATGGCCAGGGCGCGGGCTGGAATTACAATGCGCGGCCGCATCGCCGGTTCGCTCCACCGCCAAGGGCTGCCTGTTCCGAATGAATACGAAATCATTGCTGCCCGAGGACCAACGGGTATTGCCGAGGTTGTGGCTGTTGGTCGCGGGCATTGCCGTGCTGGGGGGCATGGCCAGGCTGTGCATGTGGGGCGCCCATGCCGGTGCCGGGCGGGGAATGGAGTTGTTGCTGCCGGTTTTGCTGCAGGGGCTACGCTATGACCTGGTGGCGGGAGCGGTGGCCGCCCTGCTGCTCGGGTTGCTGGTGATGCCGCTGTGGCTGCGGCGCCGACACGCCCGGGCGGCGTGGCTGGCGCAGTGGCTGGCGGTGGGGGTGTTGCTGTTGTTCCTGTTGCTGTCCGCCTGCGAATACTTCTACTACGGTTTCTACAAGACGCGCTTCGACCCGGTCATGTTCGGCCTGTTCGAGGACGATACCGGTGCGGTCCTCGTGACCATCTGGCAGGACTATCCGGTGCTGCGCGGCGTGCTGGGCCTGGTGCTGGCGGCGGCATTGCTGGGTTGGGCCGTGCCGCGCGCCGGCCGCTGGTTGAGCGCGCGCTGGCCTGCAGGTTCCGGTACCGGCACCCGCATCGTGCTGGTGGTCGTGCAATGCCTGCTGCTGTTGCTGCTGGCGCGTGGCAGCGTGGGCACGTTCCCGCTGGTGCGGCGCGACGTGACGTTCTCGCCCGATCCCTTCGTCAACGCCTCGGTGCTGAATGCGCCGCTGACGCTGTACCGCGCGCTCCGGATACGGGCGCGGGAAACCCGTGTCGGCGACGATCCGCTGGTCGGGCTGCACCGGCTGGGTTTCGCCACGCTGGACGAGGCGGCCGTTGTCGCCGGCCTGCCGTCCGCCGAACCCGGACCGGTGCGCGCGGCGCTGTTCCCGGTGGCGCCGGGGCAGCCGCGTCCGCTGGCGCAGTCGCCGCATGTGGTGCTGGGGCTGCTGGAGTCGTTCGGCCAGGACCTGCTGCACGCCGACACGCCCGGCAACGACATGCTGGGGCGCCTGCGCGGGGAACTGGCCCACGGCTACCGGTTCGACAATTTCATCGCCGGCCAGAACGGCACCCACCAGGAACTGGAAAACCTGCTGCTCGGCACGCCGATCACGCCGCTTACCGGCGGGCGCAATGCGCGGATGACGTTCGATACCTCGGCGGCACTGCCGTTCAGGCGGGCCGGCTACCGCACCGCCTTCGTCTATGGCGGAGGCAGCGACTGGCGCCAGATCGGCACCGCGTTGAGCCACCAGGGCTTCGACCATGTCTACGATGCGCGCGACATCCGCACGCGCTTCCCCGAGGCGCATGGCACCGACTGGGGCATCTATGACGCCTACCTGTTCCGCTTCGCCGGGGAACTGCTGGCACAGGCCGATGCCCGTGGCGAACGCCTGTTCCTGGTGCTGTTGACCACGACCAACCACCCGCCGTTCGAACTGGACACGCCGCATCGCACGTTGCCGCTGGACCCGGCCGCCCTGGGCCCGCGCGCAACGGACGACCGCGACGAGCTGCGCAGGATCCTGGCGACGTACCAGTACCAGGCCGACGAGTTCGGCGCCTTCCTGCAGGTGCTGCGACAGGGGGAACTGGGGGAGCGCACCCTCGTTGCGGCCGCCGGCGACCACAACCTGCGCACCCACTATCGTTACGACCTGCCGGCGGAGCAGCCGGACGTGGACCGCGTGTTCGCCTACCTGCGGGTGCCGCCTGCATTCGCGCCGCCCGGGCCGGGGCCCGACGTGCATGCGTTCGCCGGTCACGGCGACCTGGTTCCGACGCTGGTGTCGCTGGCCCTGCCGGGAGAGCGTTATTTCGCCACCGGACGCAATCTATGGCAGGCGCCGGCCGATGGCGGACAGGCGCTGTCCCAGTTCAAGCATCTCTACCTGCGGGAGGGCATGCTGACCCCGTTGGAGGCCCCGCAACTGCATGGTTGGCAGGATGCACGCCGCGTGCAGGCGCAGGGGCACGTGCCGGATGCGGCTGCCCTTGCGCAGGCCCGGCGCATTGCCGCCAATGTCGCGTTGCGCGACTGGTACATCCGCGGGCAGGTGCTGGCGCAGCGGCGTTAGTCACCTGGGCGTTTGATCCGGCAGGGATGCCGTAGCCGCCGGCACGTGGCGTCTTTCATGGTCGAACAGCGGCAGGGTGATGCCGCCCAGCGGGCCGATCAGCAGGGCGAAGGCCAACGTGCCCGGCCCCACGTTTCCGCCCAGCCACCAGCCCACGGCCAGGGCGCTGGCTTCGATGAGGGTGCGCACCTTCCAGATCGCCCGGCCGGTACGCGCATGCAGCCCGGTCATCAGTCCGTCACGCGGGCCCGGCCCCAGGTGCGCGCCTATGTAGAGTCCGGTGGCGACGGCCAGCAGCACCAGTCCGGCGGCGAACAGCAGCAACTGCATGGGCAGGCCCTGCGGCGCCGGTATGAGGTTCAACCCGCACTGGGCGCTGGGGCCGACCAGCAGGGCGTTGAGCACGGTGCCCAGCCCCGGCCGTTGCCGCAGTGGCCACCACATCGACAGCACCGCGATGCTCACCAGATTGCTGGCCAGGCCGAAGGACCAGCCACTGCGCTGCGCGATGCCTTGCGCCAGCACGTCCCACGGCGCGATGCCGATGCCCGCGCGGATCATCAACGACGAGGCGATACCGAACAGAAACAGGCCGGGAAGCAGTTGCAGCAGGCGCGGGGCGAGGGCGGTGCGGGACATCGGCATGAAGGTGGGGGAGAGGATGGACCAAGGAAAAATGCCGGGAGAGTGAATCCTGCTTCCTTCATTCCTGCCGGTCTTTCAACCCCAGCCTTCCAGCGCCAGCTTGCCGATGCTGAGGCCCGACTCCAGCAGCCGGTGCGCCTCGCGCAGGTTGGCGGCGCCGATCGGCCCCAGCCGCCGGTTCAGCGGGCTGCGCAGTTCGCCGGCATCGATCAGGCTGGCCGCGCGGGTCAGGATGCGGTGCTGCTCGATCATGTCGTCGGTGCGGAAGCGGGCGCGGGCGAACATGAATTCCCAGTGGATGCCGATGCACTTGGCCTTGTAGGGATCGCCGATGCGCAGTTCGCCGCGTGGTTCGACGACCAGCCCCACGTGACCCTGCGGGGCCAGCAGTTCCCCCAGCTGCTGCCAGTACGCGTCGGTATCGGCCAGGTTCAGCGCCGCATCCACCTCGACGATGCCCAGCGCCCGCAATTGCGGGGCCAGCGGCTGATGGTGGTCGACCACGTGCGCGGCGCCCATTTGCCGGCACCACGCCGCGGTTTCCTCGCGCGAAGCGGTCGCCACCACGGTGAAGCCGGCATGGCGGCCGAGCTGGATGGCCATCGAGCCGACGCCGCCGGCACCGCCGACGACCAGCAGGACCTGCCCGGCATGGCGGCGCCCGTCCAGTTGGCAGGGCATGCGCTGGAACAGCAGCTCCCATGCGGTGAGCGTGGTCAACGGCAGTGCGGCGGCCTCGGCGAAATCCAGCGTGGCCGGCTTGCGCCCGGCCAGCCGCTCGTCCACCAGTTGCAGCTGCGCATTGCAGCCGGGGCGGGTGACATCGCCGGCGTAGTAGACCGCGTCGCCGACCTCGAACGCCGTCACCTCCGGGCCGACGGCCAGCACCGTGCCGGCGGCATCGAAGCCGAGCACCCGCGGCGGATTCTCCTCGCCGGTGCCGGCGCGGCGCAGCTTGGTGTCCACCGGGTTCACCGACACCGCCTGCACGCCGATCAGCAGGTCCCGGCCATGTGGACCGGCGGGTTCGGGGAGGTCGAAGTCCTGCAGTGAATGCGGGTCGTCGATGGGCAGGTAGCGGGTCAGGGCGACGGCTTTCATGTGGGAAGATCCGTTGCTGGAAGGGCAGAGGCATCATACGCAGCGCGGTTGATGGCGTGGCCGGTGAGGGGAGGGCCAACGATGGCGGAGCGGCGTGAATGCGATGCCGATGAGCAGGTATGCCCGCCAAGCCGCATGAGCGTTCGTTCGTGGTCGGGAAGACGGCAATCTGCCATTTGTTATATCGCCGTTAACACGGTCTTCACGGTCCCGCGCATAATGTGCACCGCGTTGGCGTGCGGATACGGCCGTTTCTGAACGCGACGAACGAAATCGCTGGACCATGCCTTAACCCGGTTTCATTCCCCCGAAACAAGGAGTTGTATTCATGAACAAGAAGATTCTCACCGCCGCGCTGCTGGGTGGCCTGGCATTCGCCCAGGCTGCGTCGGCCCAGGAATTCGATGACCGCTGGTACCTGACCGGTTCGGCTGGCTTCAACCTTCAGGACAGCGATCGCACTACCAATGACGCTCCGTTCGCTACCTTGGGCTTGGGCAAGTTCATCAGCCCGAATTGGTCGCTGGATGGCGAACTGAATTACCAGAACCCGAATTTCGAGAGCAACCAGAATCTGAACTGGTCGCAGTACGGCGTGTCGCTGGACCTGCGTCGCCACTTCATCCAGGACGGCCGTGGCTGGAACCCGTACCTGCTGTTCGGCCTGGGCTACCAGAAGGCCGAGGAAGAGTACGTCATCAATGCGCCGACCTCGCCGGCGCAGCGTGAGGACGGCAACCTGGCCGCCAAGGTCGGTGTCGGCCTGCAGACCACCTTCGACAAGCGCGTCGCCGTGCGCGCCGAACTGGCCTACCGCGCCGATTTCGACGACCAGAGCGTGGCTGCCCCGAACGAAGACTGGTTCGGCGACGTGCTGGCCTCGGTCGGCGTCGTGATCCCGCTGGGCCCGGCCCCGGTGGCCGCCGCTCCGGAACCGGCTCCGGCTCCGGTTGCGCCGAGCTGCGCCGACCTGGACGACGACGGCGACGGCGTCAACAACTGCGACGACAAGTGCCCGACCTCGGAAGCCGGCCAGATCATCGGTCCGGACGGTTGCCCGGTGCCGGTGTCGATCGACCTGAAGGGCGTCAACTTCGACTTCGACAAGGCCACCCTGCGTCCGGACGCCGTGTCGGTCCTGAGCGAAGCGGCCGAGATCCTGAAGCGTTATCCGGAGCTGCGCGTTGAAGTCGCCGGTCACACCGACTCGAAGGGTAGCGACGCCTACAACCAGAAGCTGTCCGAGCGCCGCGCCACCGCCGTGTACGACTACCTGACCGGCAACGGCGTCGCTGCTTCGCGCCTGATCGGCCCGGTGGGTTACGGCGAGAGCCGCCCGATTGCCCCGAACACCAATGAAGATGGTTCGGACAATCCGGAAGGCCGTGCCAAGAACCGCCGCACCGAGCTGAACGTCCAGAACTGATCCGGACGCTTCGGTTGATACCAAACAAGGCCCGGCATTGCCGGGCCTTGTCTTTTTCGTGACGGCGGCCCGGAATGCGCGGGACCTCCGGCACGCCGCGCGCGGTCGCGTGCATGCCGCGGTTGATTGCGCATCGGCAGCTGCCTACACTCGCGGCGTTCTTCTTCCGATGGAAATCCGATGCTGCGTATCGCATTGGCCGGTGCCCTCGCGCTGGCTCTCGTCCCCGTTGCCCACGCAGCCGTCGATTGCTCGGCCAGTGCCGCGGTCCCGGCACCGCTGCCGGCCACGGTGGTGGCCCCGGTAGCCGCCGAGCTGCACGTGCGCCAGGGCCAGCTGGGCATGCCCGCGGGCGTGCTGACCTCGAACCTGGGCGAGCAGTCGCTGGACCTGGTGCTGATGCGCCTGCGCGTGGAAAGCTGCAACAACGTCGCCAATGCGGTGCCGGCAGGCGCTGCGGTCAACCCCAACGATCCGGCCGCCTACAAGCCGCAGACCGAATTCGACAATACGCCGTGGCGCTTCGACATGAGCCAGAACGGCAAGCGCATGACCGCCGAGGAGTTCGATGCCTGGATGAAGGCGCGTGGCGTGCGCGTGGTCAAGGCGCGCGAAACCCCCGCCGAGGCGCAGCCGGCTCCCGAGGCCAAGTAACCGGCGCAAGGCCGCATGGCTTCCCGCCGGACCCCTTCAACGCACGCCCGCCCTGGCCATCAGGGCGGGCGTCGCGTTTCCGCGTCGGTGCCGGCCGGGGGCGCGCGGCATGGCCTGGCGCGGGTGCTGTCCAAGGCCGGGCTGTGCTCGCGTAGCGAGGCGGCGCGGCGCGTGCAGGAAGGGCGGGTGAGCGTGGACGGGCGCGTGGTCCGCGATCCGGAGTTCCCGGTGGTGCCGTCGCGCCAGCAGGTACGGGTGGATGGCATGCCGCTGGCACCGGCGCGGCGCTGGTACGTGGCCCTGAACAAGCCGCGTGGGCTGGTCACCACGGTGCGCGACGAGCAGGGGCGCGACACCGTGTATCGCTGCTTCGACGGCGGCGGCCTGCCGTGGCTGGCGCCGGCCGGGCGGCTGGACAAGGCCAGCGAAGGCTTGCTGCTTTTCAGCAACGATCCCGAATGGGCGGCGCGGCTGACCGACCCGGCCACCGGGCCGCTGAAGACCTACCGGGTGCAGGTCGATGGCCTGCCCGATGCGGCGCAGCTGGCGCGGATGCGCGAGGGCGTCGACGATGCCAGCGAGCACCTGGCCGCGCATGCGGTGCAGGTGCTGCGCCACGGCCAGCGCACCGCCTGGCTGGAGGTGGTGCTGGCCGAGGGCCGCAACCGCCATATCCGGCGCCTGTTGCAGGTGCTGGGCTTCGAAGTGCTGCGGCTGGTACGGGTGGCGATCGGGCCGGTGCAGCTGGGGACGCTGGAGAAGGGGCAGTGGCGCGAACTGGAAGCGGAAGAACTGCAGGCATTGCAGTGCCCATTCAGTGAATGAATGCGATTGGATCTGCATTTATTCAATGGATTCAGTGAAATAGCTTGAATACTTCGTGTGTCTGATTAGGCTGGGGCCCTCGGGTTTGAACGAAGGTGCTGTGCCATGCAGGTAGTGATTCGCGTATCGGGAACGTCGCTGTCGCTGGCGGCGGTGGCGGGGCTGGCCGGGTGTGCCTCGACCGGCCCGCAGGCGACGGCGCCCAAGCCGGTCACGGTGACGGTGGAAGCCGCTTCCGTGGCGCAGAAGGATGCACTGGGCAACTACCGTTTCCTGATGCAGCAGGACGGCGCCAACATGAGCGCCGACCAGTTCGATGCCTGGATGAAGGCCAATGGCATCCGCGTGGCGCAGGGTGCGCCAGCGGCCCCGGCGGCCGTGGACGGGAAGAAGCGCAAGCGCTGACCGTCCCGGGTATGGCGCCATGCCTGCCATTGGCCGGCATGGCGCGAGGGTGCCCGGCTGCCGGCCGGGCACGTCCCGTTACTTGATGACGCCCAGTTCCCTGCCGATGCGGGTGAAGGCATCGATGGCGCGGTCCAGGTGCCCGCGGCTGTGCGCGGCACTCATCTGGGTGCGGATGCGCGCCTGTCCCTTCGGCACCACCGGGAAGAAGAAGCCGATCGCGTAGATGCCTTCTTCGAGCAGGCGCTGCGCGAACTTCTGCGCGAGCGGGGCGTCGTACAGCATCACCGGGCTGATCGGGTGCACGCCCGGCTTCACGTCGAAACCGGCGGCGGTCATCTTCTCGCGGAAGTAAGCAGTGTTCTCGGCCAGCTTCTCGCGCAGGTCGCCGGCGGCGTCCAGCATCTCGAACGCCTTGATGCCGGCGGCCACCACGTGCGGCGGCAGCGAGTTTGAGAACAGGTAGGGGCGCGAGCGCTGGCGCAGCAGCTCGATCACCTCGGCGCTGGCGCAGGTGAAGCCGCCCAGCGCGCCGCCCATCGCCTTGCCGAGGGTGCCGGTGATGATGTCGATGCGGTCCAGCACGCCCTTGACCTCGGCCGAGCCGCGGCCGGTGGCGCCGAGGAAGCCGGTGGCATGGCATTCGTCGATGTGCACCAACGCGCCGTACTTCGAAGCCAGCGCGGTGATCTCGTCCAGCGGGGCGATGAAGCCGTCCATCGAGAACACGCCGTCGGTGGTGATCAGCTTGGTTCTGCAGCCAGCGGCGTCGGCGGCCTGCAACTGCGCTTCCAGGTCGGCCATGTCGCAGTTGGCGTAGCGGAAGCGCTTGGCCTTGCACAAGCGCACGCCGTCGATGATCGAGGCGTGGTTCAGCGCGTCGGAGATGATCGCGTCGTTCTCGCCCAGCAATGGCTCGAACAGGCCGCCGTTGGCGTCGAAGCAGGCGGCGTAGAGGATGGTGTCGTCCTTGCCGAAGAAGCGCGCGATCTGTGCTTCCAACTGCTTGTGCAAATCCTGCGTGCCGCAGATGAAGCGCACCGAGGCCATGCCGAAGCCGTGGCTGTCCAGCGCGTCCTTGGCGGCCTGGATCAGCGCCGGGTGGTCGGCCAGCCCGAGGTAGTTGTTGGCGCAGAAGTTCAGCACGGTGCGGCCGTCGTCCAGGGTGATCTCGGCCGACTGCGGGCTGGTGATGATGCGTTCGGACTTGAACAGCCCCTGCGCGCGGATGGCGGCCAGTTCCTCGGCGTAGTGCCGGGTGAGCGGGGAGGTGTGCGCGGTGGAAGTCATGGCGGCGTCTTGCGGCGGAAAGAAGACGCTGATTCTAGCCGCCGGCCGCCCGCGCCGCCGGAGTCATGGGGAATGGCTATAAGCGCGGCGGGCGAAGTCATTTCTCCGCCCGCGTGTGCGCCCGCAGCATCGGCAACCTGTCCAATCCCACAGGAATCTCCCGATGACCGCGCCCCTTCCCCCGTCCGCCAAGTCGACCAGGATGCTGCTGCTGTCCAGCCTGGCCGGGCTGGCATGTGGGGCATGGGGGCCGGTACAGGCGCAATCGCTGACGCTGGAACAGTTGCAGCAGCGGCTGGAACGGCTGGAACGCCATGCCGGCGTGGCCGCTGCCGACGATGATGATGCAGATACCGGGTTGGCCGCGCTGGACCAGCGCCTGCGCATCCTCGAACGGCGCCTGGAACTGCAGGAAGAAGAGCGCACCGCTGCGGCGAAGGCCGCGCCGAAGATCGCCATCGACCAGAAGGGCGCCGCGTTCAAGTCCGGCGACGGCGCCTACGAGCTGAAACTGCGCGGCCTGCTGCAGGGCGATGCGCGGGTGTTCCTCGGCAGCGACGCCAACCAGAACGACAGCTTCCTGCTGCGCACCGCGCGGCCGACGCTGGAAGGCAGCCTCGGCAAGCGGGTGGCTTACCGTTTCACCCCGGAGCTGGCCGGCGACAGCGCCAGCGTCGTCGATGCCTATGCCGACCTGCGCTTCGACCCCGCCTGGACGCTGCGGGTAGGCAGGTTCACCTCGCCGGTGGGGCTGGAGCGCCTGCAGTCCTCCGCGGCGCTGGCCGACGTGGAACGCGCGCTGGCCAGCGAACTGGCGCCCAACCGCGACCTCGGCGTGCAGTTGCAGGGCGACGTGGCCGGGGGCAGGTTCAGCTATGCGCTGGGCGTGTTCAACGGCGCGGTCGATGGCCGCGATGCCGTCACCAGCAACCCGGACGACGACTTCGAACTGGCCGGGCGCGTGTTCTTCGAGCCGCTCAAGGGCCGCGACAGCGCCTGGGCGGGGCTGGGCTTCGGCCTCGGTGCCAGCAGCGGCGACAAGCACGGCGCCGGCAACAACTTCCTGCCGCGCTACCGCACCCCGGGGCAGGCCACGTTCTTCGGCTACCGCGGCACGGTGCTGGCCGACGGCAGCCACCGCCGCTGGTCGCCGCAGGGCTGGTTCTACCGCGACGGCTTCGGCCTACAGGGCGAATACATCGTCTCGCGGCAGGAAGTGGCGCGTGACGGCCAGCGCGCCGAACTAGAGCACCGCGCTTGGCAGGCCACCGCCAGCTGGGTGCTCAGCGGCGAGGACGCCAGCTACCGCGGGGTGGCGCCAGCGCGCCCGTTCGGCGTCAACGGCGGCCGCGGCGCACTGGAGCTGACCGCCCGCTACGGCGAGCTGGAGATCGATGCTGCCGCCTTCCCGTTCTATGCCGACCCGGCCACCTCGGCCGCGCGCGCCCGCGCCTGGGTGCTGGGCGCCAACTGGTACCTGACCGCCAACCTGAAGCTGGTGACCAACTACACGCACACCCGTTTCGACGCAGCCGGCGGCGCCAGCGCGTTGCCCGACGAAAAAGCCGTTTTCTCGCGCCTGCAAGTGTCCTTCTGACGGAGAGCCCCCATGACGACTTCCTCCCTTGTCCGCCGCGCCGGCATTGCCACGCTGGCCTTGCTGCTGGCCCTGGGGGCCGGCAGCGCCTTCGCCCGCGACGTGCAGCTGCTCAACGTTTCCTACGACCCCACCCGCGAGCTGTACCGCGACTTCAACGCCGCCTTCGCCAAGCACTGGAAGCAGACCACCGGCGATACGGTCACCGTCGAAACTTCGCACGGCGGCTCGGGCAAGCAGGCGCGCGCGGTGATCGACGGCATCGAAGCCGACGTGGTGACCCTGGCGCTGGCCTACGACGTGGATGCGATCGCCGAAAAGGCCAGGCTGCTGCCGGCGGACTGGGAAAGCCGCCTGCCCGACAACAGCGCGCCCTACACCTCGACGATCGTGTTCCTGGTGCGCAAGGGCAACCCCAAGGGCATCCGCGACTGGCCGGACCTGCTGCGCGACGGCGTGTCGGTCATCACCCCCAACCCCAAGACCTCCGGCGGTGCGCGCTGGAACTACCTGGCCGCCTGGGCCTACGCCGACCACATCTTCAAGGGCGACCGCGAACGCATCCTCAACTACATGCGCGCACTGTTCCGCAACGTGCCGGTGCTGGACACCGGCGCGCGCGGCGCCACCACCACCTTCGTCCAACGCGGCATCGGCGACGTGCTGCTGGCGTGGGAGAACGAGGCCTTCCTCGCCCAGCAGGAAATGGGGCCGGACAAGTTCGAGATCGTGGTGCCGCGCATGTCGATCCTGGCCGAGCCGTCGGTGGCGCTGGTCGATCGCAACGTCGACCGCCACGGCACCCGCGAGGTGGCGCAGGCCTACCTGCACTACCTGTATTCGGCGGAGGGCCAGCGCATCGCCGCGCGCCACTACTACCGTCCGCGCCATCCCGAACTGGCCGCCCCGGCCGACGTGGCGCGCTTCCCGCAGGTGCGGCTGGTCACCATCCGCGATGCCTTCGGTTCGTGGGAAAAGGCGCAAGCCGAGCATTTCGCCGATGGCGGCGTGTTCGACCAGATCCAGGCGAGCAAATAAGTGACCCATCCGGTTTCTCCCGCTCCGGCGTCCCCGCTGGCTGCGCCGAAGGGCCGGCGGCGCGCGCGCCGGGTCATTCCCGGTTTCGGCCTCGGCATGGGCATCACCCTGTTCTGGCTGGGCCTGATCGTGCTGGTGCCGCTGGCCGGGCTGTTCCTCAAGGCCGCCGGGCTGGGCGTGGGCGGCATCTGGCAGATATGGAGCGAACCGCGGGTGCTGGCGGCGTTGCGCCTGAGCTTCCTCACCGCGCTGGCGGCGGCGGCGTTCAACACGGTGATGGGCACGTGGGTGGCGTGGGTGTTCGTGCGCTACCGCTTCCCCGGCCGGCGCCTGTTCGACGCAATGATCGACCTGCCGTTCGCGCTGCCCACGGCGGTGGCGGGCATCGCGTTGACCGCGTTGTACGGCGGGCAGGGCTGGATAGGCCGTTGGCTGGAGCCGCTGGGCGTCAAGGTCGCCTATGCACCGGCCGGCATCGTGGTGGCGCTGGTGTTCGTCGGCCTGCCGTTCGTGGTGCGCATCGTGCAGCCGGTGCTGGCCGAGAGCGAGCGCGAGCTGGAGGAAGCGGCCGGCACGCTCGGCGCCAACCGCCTGCAGACTGTGGCGCGGGTGGTGCTGCCGGCGTTGTGGCCAGCCCTGCTGACCGGTTTTGCGCTGGCGTTTGCGCGCGGCGTGGGCGAATACGGCTCGGTGATCTTCATCGCCGGCAACCTGCCGTTCGCCACCGAGATCGCACCGCTGCTGATTACCATCCGCCTGGATGAATTCGACTACGCCGGGGCCACCGCGATCGCCACGGCGATGCTGCTGCTGTCCTTCGTCGTGTTGCTGTTGGTCAACAGCCTGCAAGCGCGGCTGCAACGCAGGGGCGCGCGATGAACGAAATGGTGTCGGAGCTGCCGATGGGAATTGCCGCATCCACCGGCCGCCGCGGCGCGGCGCAAGTGGCCAGCGTGACCACCGAGCCGCGCTGGGTGCAGGTGCTGCTGATCCTCGGCGCGCTGGGCTTCCTGCTGTCCTTCCTGCTGCTGCCGCTGCTGCTGGTGTTCGGCGAGGCACTGCGTGGCGGCGTGCAGGCGTTCTGGGCCGCGATCACCGATGCCGACGCGCTGGCGGCGGTGAAACTGACCCTGCTGGTCACCGCGATCGTCGTACCGCTGAACCTGCTGTTCGGCATTGCCGCGGCGTGGGTGGTCAGCAAGCACAAGTTCCCCGGCAAGCGCTGGCTGGTGACGCTGATCGACCTGCCGTTCTCGGTGTCGCCGGTGGTGGCCGGGCTGGTGTTCATCCTGCTGTTCGGCCGCGGCGGCTGGCTGTGGCCGCTGATCGAGGACGGCCTGCACCTGCACCTGCCGGTGCTGGGCGAGGTGCTGCTGCAACTGCCGCGCATCGTGTTCGCCATCCCCGGCATCGTGCTGGCCACCGCCTTCGTCACCTTTCCCTTCATCGCCCGCGAACTGATGCCGCTGATGGAGCAGCAGGGCAACGACGAGGAACTGGCCGCGCTGACCCTGGGCGCGAACGCGTGGCAGATGTTCTGGAAAGTCACGTTGCCGAACATCCGCTGGGGCCTGCTGTACGGCGTGCTGTTGTGCAGTGCGCGGGCGATGGGCGAATTCGGCGCGGTGTCGGTGGTGTCCGGGCACATCCGCGGGCGTACCAACACGTTGCCGCTGCATGTGGAAATTCTCTACAACGAACCGTCCGCGCATACGTGGAGCGCCGCGTTCGCCTGCGCCTCGCTGCTGGCCGGCACTGCGCTGCTGACGCTGGTGACAAAGACCTTCCTTGAATGGCGCCACGGCGAATCGCTGGCCGCCGCGCACCGCCACTGAGATGACGACGATGGACATCCGCATACGACAACTGGGCAAGCGTTTCGGCGATTTCGCCGCGCTCGACGGCGTCAGCCTCGACATCCGCAGCGGCGAGCTGCTGGCGCTGCTGGGGCCGTCCGGCTCGGGCAAGACCACCCTGCTGCGCGCCATCGCCGGGCTGGAGCAGCCCGAGCAGGGCCGCATCCTGTTCGACGGCGAGGACGCCACCGGGCTGAGCGTGCAGGCTCGCCGCGCCGGCTTCGTGTTCCAGCACTACGCGCTGTTCAAGCACATGGACGTCCGCCGCAACATCGCCTTCGGCCTCGAAGTGCGGCGCGGCGGCGAGCGCTGGCCGAAGGCGCGCATCGCCGCCCGGGTCGAGGAACTGCTGGCGCTGGTGCAGCTGGACGGGCTGGGCGGGCGCTACCCGACGCAGCTGTCCGGCGGGCAGCGCCAGCGCGTGGCGCTGGCGCGCGCGCTGGCCATCGAACCGCGCGTGCTGCTGCTGGACGAACCGTTCGGCGCGCTCGACGCGCAGGTGCGCCGCGACCTGCGGCGCTGGCTGCGCGAACTGCACGACCGCACCGGGCTGACCACGGTGTTCGTCACCCACGACCAGGAGGAAGCGCTGGAACTGGCCGACCGCGTGGCCATCCTCAACCGCGGCCGCATTGAGCAGGTCGGCACCCCGGCCGAGGTCTACGACCGCCCGGCCTCGCCGTTCGTGTACGGCTTCGTCGGCGAGGCCAACCGGCTGCCGGCGCGGGTGCGCGGCGACGGGCTGGAGGTGGCCGGCGCGCAATGGCCGCTGCCGGCGACCCTGCCGGCGGCGGGCGAACTGGAGGTCTACGTGCGGCCGGAGGACATGCGCGCCGACGCCGCCGGCGACTGGGCCGGCACCGTGCTGTCGGTACAGCGCAGCGGCGCCCGTACCCGGCTGCGCGCGCGCCTGCACGAGGCCGCCGTGGACGTGGAGGTCGAACTGCCGCCGGACGCCCCGGCCTATGCCGCCGGCCAGCCCATCGCGCTGGCGGCGCGCCGCCACGGGGTGTTCCCGGCCACGTAGCGCGTGCCGGCACAGCCCCCGTGGATGCGGGGCTCGCCCCGCATGGGGCCTTGCCGACGAAACCCCATGCCGGGCAAGCCCGGTACCTGCGAGGGCAGGGCATTCTGCGGACTTGCGGGATTGCGCTTCCCCGCAATCGGGTGAAGAGCCGAATTTCCTCTGGCGCTGCCTGGTCATTGTGGTTAAGAATTCGTGAACCCGTGCCCTGGCCGCACGGGTCCCCCCACAGGAGAACCGCAATGACCTACAGCAAACGCCTTGCCGCCGTTGCCTGCGCCGCCCTGCTTTCCGTCCCGTTCATGGCTTCCGCCGACGACGCGGCCGAATCGCCCATCAGCTGGGAAGTCGGCGCGGTATCGGACTACTTGTTCCGCGCGGCCTCGCAGACCGACGAGAAGCCCACCGTGCAGGCGGGCCTGACCTGGACCTCGCCGGTGGGCCTGTACGTCGGCACCTGGGGCTCGGGCGTGGATTTCGGCCCCGGCGACCCCGACGTGGAAGTGGACTTCTTCGTCGGCTACGGCTTCGACGTCAGCGAGCAGGTCAACTTCGACGTGCTGCTCAACCGCTATACCTACCCCGGCGCCAGCGAGCTGGCCTACAACGAGCTGGTCACCACCACCACCATCGCCGACACCTGGAAGGTCAACGTCAGCTACAGCAACGACGTATGGAACAGCGGCACCGATGGCTGGTACTACGGCATCGGCGGCGAGTGGGGCCTGCCCAACGAATTCAGCCTGAGCGCCAACGTCGGCCGCAGTACCTTCGAGAGCGGCGTCGCCGAGGACTACACCGACTGGGGCGTGGGCGTGAGCCGCGGCTTCGGCATCGCCAACGTGTCGCTGGGCTACTATGGCGCCGACGGCAACGGCCGCGACAACTTCGGCAAGCTGGCCGACAACCGCGTGGTGCTGGCGGTGAAGATCGCGCGCTGAGCGCGGTTGCAAGGCCAACGAAAAAGGCGCCGCAAGGCGCCTTTTTCATTGACTCCGTGGATGCGGGGCTTTCCCGGTGAAGCCCGTGCCGGGAAAGCCCGGCACCTACGGCTCAATTCCAGCTCAACACCACCTTGCCGGCCTTGCCCTGTTCCATCAGGTCGAAGCCTTCCTGGAAGCGGTCCACCGGCAGCTGGTGGGTCAGCACCTTGCCCAGCGGGAAGCCGCCCAGGACGAGCTGCGTCATCTTGTACCAGGTCTCGTACATCTTGCGGCCGTAGATGCCCTGCACGGTCAGGCCCTTGAAGATGATCTTGTCCCAGTCGCAGCCGGCGCCCTTGGGCATGATCCCGAGCATGGCGATCTTGCCGCCGTGGTACATGCAGTCGAGCATGTCGTTGAACGCGCGCGGGTTGCCGCTCATCTCCAGGCCCACGTCGAAGCCTTCCATGTGCAGGTCGGCCATCACGTCCTTCAGCGACTGGTTGGCGACGTTGACCACGCGGGTCGCGCCCATGTCGGCGGCCAGCTTCAGGCGGAAGTCGTTGACATCAGTGACGACGATGTTGCGCGCGCCGATGTGCTTGCAGATGCCCGCGGCAATGATGCCGATCGGGCCGGCGCCGGTGATCAGCACGTCCTCGCCGATCACGTCGAACTCCAGCGCGCAGTGCGCGGCGTTGCCGTAGGGGTCGAAGAACGCGGCCAGCTCGCTCGGGATCTGATCGGGGATCGGCCACAGGTTGGAAGCCGGCATCACCATGTACTCGGCGAACGCGCCATTGACGTTGACGCCGATGCCCACCGTGTTCGGGCACAGGTGCGGGCGGCCGCCGCGGCAGTTGCGGCAATGGCCGCAGACGATGTGGCCCTCGGCCGAGACGCGCTGGCCGACCTCGTAGCCGGTGACGGCCGAGCCGAGCTGGGCGATACGGCCGACGAACTCATGGCCGATGGTCAGGCCCGGCTTGATCGTGCGCTGGCTCCACTCGTCCCACAGGTAGATGTGCAGGTCGGTGCCGCAGATGGCGGTCTTCTCCAGCTTGACCAGCACCTCGTTGGGGCCGGGCACCGGCACCGGCACCTCTTCCATCCAGATGCCCTTGGCCGCCTCGCGCTTCACCAGCGCGCGCATCGTGTTCTGTGTCATTGCCGGAAAACCACGGTGGGAAAGAGCGCCGATTATATGCTTTCAGCCGCAACGGTCCGGTGGCCGGGCCGTTGCGGCGGGCGGTGCGCAGCGCAAGGGCATTGCGCGTAAAATTGTGCGGCACATCACGGTGCGGGGAGACAGCACACATGGCCATCCAGGCGGATTCGGGCAAGACGGTATTGGTCGTCGACGACAGCAAGGTGTCGCGCATGGTGATCAAGGCGCACATCCTGGAGGTCCACCCGCAGTGGCAGGTGGTCGAGGCCGGCACCGGCGAGGAGGCCGTCGCGCTGGTCGCCAGGGCGGTACCCGACTACTGCACCGTGGACGTCAACATGCCCGGCATGCCCGGCACCGATGCGGCGGCGCTGATCCTGCAGGCGCACCCGCAGGTGCGCATCGCCATCTTCTCGGCGAACATCCAGGAAGCGGTGCAGACGCGCGCGCAGCAGCTGGGCGCGGTGTTCGTGGCCAAGCCGGTGACCGAGAAGTCGATCGCGCAGGCCCTTCAGCATTTTGCGGGGTAGGCCATGAGCGTCCTGACCGACATCGAAACCGACGCGCTCACCGAGATCTTCAACGTCGGTGCCGGGCGCGCCGCGCTGAGCCTGTCCGAGATCGTGGGCGACGAGGTGCGCCTGTCGGTGCCGTCGCTGGAGGTGCTGCGCACGCGCGAGATCGACGAGCGGGTGCTGCCGCTGGCCAATGCGCGCTTCGCCGCCGTCAGCCAGATATTCGACGGCCCGTTCGACGCCGAGGCGGTGCTGCTGTTCGCCGAGGCCCATGCGCTGGAAATCGTGCGCGACATGATGGGCTCGCAGATCAGCCTGGAGGACCTGGCCGAGTTCGAGCAGGAGGCCATGTGCGAGCTGGGCAACATCATCCTCAATGCCTGCCTGTCGGCGATGGCCGACATGCTGGGCATCACCCTGAACAGCTCGCTGCCCGAGTACGCGGTGTCCTCGCCGGAGGAAATCTCCGCGCGCCTGGCCGCCGGCGAGAACGACGACACCTACGTGCTGGTCCTGCACATCGACCTGCTGATCGAGAAGCACCACGCCTCCGGCCACCTGATCTTCCTGCTCAGCTCGACCTCGCTCAACCGGCTGGTGGCGCACATCCAACGCTATCTGAACGCCATTTCATGAGCAGTTTCGTTCCGGGCCGCATCACCGCCGATGCCGTGCTCGACAACCTCAACCTGGGGTTGGTCGTGCTGGACAAGGACTTCAACATCCTGCTGTGGAACGGCTGGATGGAGCGGCATGGCGGGATCGACGCCGGGCGCGCGCTCAACGCCAATTTCGTCACGCTGTTCCAGCAGCAGCTGGCCCCCGGCTTCCTGCGGGCGCTGTCCAACACCATCAGCTACGGCTTGCCGGCGATGCTGTCCAGCGCCCTGCACCGCTCGCCGCTGCCGCTGTACCACGCTAATGCCGGCAACGGCGGCGGGGCACCGGCGCGCATGGTGCAGTCGGTGGTGATGACGCCGATCACGGCGGTCGACGGCAGCCGCGCCTGCCTGATCCAGGTCAGCGATGCCAGCCATTCGATCCGGCGCGAGAAGATGCTGATGTCGCACTCCGAGGCGCTCAAGCGCCAGGTGGTGACCGACGGCCTGACCGGTGTGTACAACCGCCGTTTCTTCGACGAAAGCTTCGCGCTGGTGCTGCAGCGGGCCCGGCGCAATGGTGAGGCGCTGTCGTTGTTCATGATCGACATCGACTACTTCAAGCAATACAACGACCACTACGGGCACACGGCGGGCGATCGCGTGCTGAAGCGCGTTGCCGCCGCGCTCAAGGCGCAGCAGCGCTCGTCGGCCGACGTCTTCGCCCGCTATGGCGGCGAGGAGTTCGTCATGCTGGTCAATGGCGTCGATGCCGCCGGGGCGCAGGGGATCGCCGAGCGCCTGCGCGAAAGCGTGCATGCGCTGGAAGAGCCGCATGAAAAATCGCCGGCGGCCCGCCGCGTGACCATCAGCGTCGGGGTGTGCACCGCCGTGCCGCAGGAAGAAGCCGACGGGCGATGCCTGATGGATGCGGCCGACGCGGCGCTGTACCGCGCCAAGCAGGGCGGGCGCGACAGGGTGGTGGCGGGTTGAGCCGCGATGACCGGGGATTGATGGGGGCCTGAAATCCTTTGCCGCATGAGGATTTTTGTGCAGTACCGGCAATATGCGGAAAATCCTTGCGATAATGAGGATTAATTGGAAATTTCCACATGATCGTGAGGAAGATTTTCAAAATTCCTTATGATCGAGTGGATTTTTGCTGTAGCATGGCGCAACTGCGGATGAATCCGCATGATCATGAGGATTACGCCATGCGGATACGGTTGAGCAAAGCCGAGGAGCTGGGGCCGCTGGTCAAGGCCATGCGCAGGCACCAGGGGTTGCGTCAGGACGCCACGGCCGAGGGCGTGGGCGTGAGCGAGAACTTCCTGGCCAAGGTCGAGCGCGGCAGCGGCACGGTGCAATGGGGCAAGCTGTTCAACGTGCTGTCCGAGCTGGGGCTGCATGTCGAAATCGACGTGCCGCAGAAGGTCATGGATGCCATCGACGAGCGTGCCAGGGCGCGTGTGCGATGAATCGGGTTCCGCTGGACGAGGCCATCACCGTCACGACTCTGGACGGCCTGGGCTATCCGGGGCGCAGCCTGCTGGCCAGCATCGACGGCCGTTTGGTCGGCACGCTCTCCGAGCGTGGCAACCTGTGGGCGTTCACCTATGCACCCGAATGGCTGGCCAGTGCCGGGCGTTTCGCGCTGGCCCCGTCGCTGCCGTTACAGGAGGCGAGCATCCACGATGGCGCGTCGTTCCGCCCGGTCCAGTGGTATTTCGACAACCTCCTGCCGGAGGAGGCGCAACGCGAGTTGATGGCCGGCGATGCCCGCGTGGCCAGTGGCGATGCATTCGGCCTACTGTGCCATTACGGCGCGGAATCGGCGGGGTCGCTGACACTGCTGCCGGAAGGCAAGGTACTGGAGCCCGGGGGCAGGGCCGAGTTGACCGATGCGGAGTTGTCCCGGCGCATCCGCGCGCTGCCGCACCATTCCTTGGCCGCCGGTTCACCCAAGCGGATGTCGCTGGCCGGTGCGCAGCACAAGCTGGCCGTCATCGAGCAGGACGGGGCGCTGTTCCAGCCCATCGGCGCGGAGCCGTCGACGCATGTCCTCAAGCCCGACAACACGGACAAAAGCTATCCGCACAGCGTGGCGAACGAATGGTTCGTGATGCGGCTGGCGGCCGCGATGGGCCTTGACGTTCCACGCGTGTCACGGCGCTACGTGCCCGAACCCGTGTTCCTGGTCGAGCGCTTCGACCGCGAGCGGACGCCCGCCGGCGTGCACCGCCTGCACACGATGGATGCATGCCAGCTGCTGAATCTGGATCGTGTCTTCAAGTACCGGGGCAGTCTGCAGGTGCTGGCGGACATCGTCGAATCCTGCCGCGGCAAGCTCTCCGCCCGCTTCCGCCTGTTCGACTGGCTGGTGTTCAACGTGCTGGCCGGCAACAGCGATGCGCACCTGAAGAACCTGAGTTTCCTGATGGGGCCGGAAGGCATCCAGCTCGCCCCGCACTACGACCTGCTGAGCACGGTCTGCTATGAGACCGGGGCGTTCGGCCAGGGCTGGCCGGAGAATTCGACGCTGGCCTGGCCGATCCTGGGCGTGGAGCGATTCAGCGAGTTGAGCTTCGATCTCCTGGTCGAGGCCGGGCAGGCGCTGGGCCTGAAACCGCGGACGGCAGCGGACAGGCTCGCCATGATGCAGGCCTCGATCTTCGAGGTGGCCGGGCAGTTGCTGGGCGAAGTGGAGGCGGAGAACGCCGAGCTGGGCAGGAGGTTGCCCATCGGCCCGCAACTGGAAGGCGAGATGCGGTGCCTGCGCGCGATCACGCACACCGTCATCAGGGAAATGGTCGCGCGGCTGGCGCCGTGATGGCCGGGTCGTCCCGGGCAGGCTGCCCGCTTGGGCAGGCTTTTCGCTTGCCGGTTTGCCCAGATGCAAGCGGCCGGCGGGACAAGTTGGTTGCAACCGCTACAATCGGGCCTCCAATCCCCGGGGATACCTGCATGCGTCTGAACCTTCTCGCTTTTTCCGTCGTTGCCGGGCTTGGCCTGGCCCAGTTGGCGCAGGCCGCCGAAGGCATGTGGGTGCCGCAGCAGCTGCCCGAGATCGCCGGCCCGCTGAAGCAGGCCGGGTTGCAGCTGGACCCGCAGCAGCTGGCCGACCTCACCGGCGACCCGATGGGCGCGGTGGTCGCGCTGGGCGGCTGCACCGCCAGCTTCGTCTCGCCGCAGGGCCTGGTGGTCACCAACCACCACTGCGCCTACGGCGCCATCCAGCTCAACTCCACCGCCGAGAAGAACCTGATCAAGGACGGCTTCAACGCGCCGACCTTCAAGGATGAACTCAGCGCCGGCCCCAACGCGCGCATCTACGTGCTGGACGACATCACCGACGTCACCGCGCAGGCGCGTGCGGCCATCGCCGCGGCCGGTGCCGACCCGCTCAAGCGCACCGAGGCGCTGGAGGCGTTCGAGAAGAAGGCCGTCGCCGACTGCGAGGCCGACGAGGCCTACAGCTGCCGGCTGTACAGCTTCTCCGGCGGCAACACCTACCGCCTGTTCAAGAATCTGGAGATCAAGGACGTGCGCCTGGCCTATGCGCCGCCGGGCAGCGTCGGCAAGTTCGGCGGCGACATCGACAACTGGATGTGGCCGCGCCACACCGGCGACTTCTCGTTCTACCGTGCCTATGTCGGCAAGGACGGCAAGCCGGCCGCGTTCTCGGCCGACAACGTGCCGTACCAGCCCAAGCACTGGCTGAAGCTGGCCGACCAGCCGCTGGGCGAGGGCGACTTCGTGATGGTGGCCGGCTACCCGGGCCGCACCGACCGCTATGCGCTGGTCAGCGAGTTCGAGAACACCGCCAACTGGCTGTACCCGGCCGTCGCCAAGGCCTACAAGGAGCAGATCGCGCTGGTGGAAGCGGCTGGCAAGGACGACAAGGACATCGCGGTGAAGTACGCGGCCAACATGGCTGGCTGGAACAACACCAGCAAGAACTTCGACGGCCAGCTGGACGGCTTCAAGCGCAACGGCGTGCTTGCCCACAAGCAGAAGGAAGAGGCCGCGGTGCTGGAATGGCTGCGCGCGCAGGGCGAAGCCGGCCGGCCGGCGCTGCACGCCTACGACCGCCTGCAGAACCTGGGCACGATGGCGCGCGCCACCCAGGAGCGCGATTTCGTGCTGGGCATGTTCAACCGCACCGGCACGCTGGGCACCGCGGTGCGCCTGTACCGGCTGGCGATCGAGAAGGCCAGGCCGGACGCCGAGCGCGAGGAGGGCTACCAGGAACGCGACCTGCCGGCGATCGAGGGCGGCCTGAAGCAGATGGACCGCCGCTACGTGGCGTCGATGGACCGCCAGCTCCAGCAGTACTGGCTGCAGCAGTACCTGCAGCTGCCGGCGGGCAAGGGCCTGCCGGCGCTGGACCAGTGGCTGGGCGGCAGCGACGCGGCGGCGCTGGACGCGGCACTGGCGCGCCTTGATGGCTCCAGGCTGGGCGAGCTGGACGAGCGCCTGAAGTGGTTCAACGCCGACAAGGCGGCGTTCGAGGCCAGCACCGACCCGGCCATCCAGTACGCGGTGGCGGTGATGCCGGCGCTGCTGGAACTGGAACACCAGCGCAAGGTGCGCATGGGCGAAGAACTGGTGGCGCGGCCGCTGTTCCTGCAGGCCATCGCCGACTACAAGCAGAGCAAGGGCGAGTTCGTCTACCCGGACGCCAACCTGTCCCTGCGCATCACCTTCGGCAACGTGAAGGGCTACACCGGGCTGGACGGCAAGGTGCAGCAGCCGTTCACCGATCTTGAAGGCGTGGCCGCCAAGGAAACCGGCGCCGATCCGTTCGACTCGCCGAAGGCGCTGCTCGACGCGGTCAAGGCCAGGCGCTACGGCGGGCTGGAGGACAAGCGCATCGGCAGCGTGCCGGTGAACTTCCTGTCCGACCTGGACATCACCGGCGGCAACTCCGGCTCGCCGGTGCTGGACGCGCATGGCCGGCTGGTGGGCCTGGCGTTCGACGGCATCTGGGAGGCGGTGGCCAGCAACTGGGTGTTCGACCCGGTGATGACCCGCATGATCTCGGTGGACCAGCGCTACATGCGCTGGATCATGCAGGAAGTGGCCCCGGCGCCGCAGCTGCTGAAGGAAATGGAAGCCGCCTCGAAGTAAGCGGCGGCCGCATCGGATCGAAAGCCCCGGACGGGAAACCGCCCGGGGCTTTTTGCATGGCCCACCACTGGTAGGAGCGCACCTTGGTGCGCGATGAGGCTCTACCGGGAAAGCTTCATCGCGCACCAAGGTGCGCTCCTACAGGTGCTCAGGCATTCGCAGCGCCTACCGGTACGGCCCCGGCCCGCGCCAGACCAGTTCGCCCTGCCGGTACACGGACATCACCGTGACCACTTCGCGGGCATCGCCGATGGCCTGCAGCTCCGGCGAGTCGGGAGGAAGCAGGCGGCACTTGCTGGACTCGCGCCTGAGCGCGACCTCGGCCGGGCAGACCATCAGGTAGCTGGTGCCGGGCAGCGGAATGGACAGCTCCTTCATGCCCTGTTCCATCCAGTCGCGCAGCTGGGCCTCGCGCAGCAGGTCGTAGATGATCTGGTAGCCACCCACCTGCATGGCCGGCTCGCCGCTCGCCATGTCGTTGCGGCTGCCGTTGCGGTTGACCTGCCCGCGGTAGCGGCCGTCGTCGTCGGGAGCGGTTTCCTTTTCCAGCCAGCCCGGCGGACGCCCGGTCCAGGTCCGCGGCTGGCGCTGGGCGGTGCCCGATGGGCTGGAGGCGGCCTGCGCCGGCGCCTGCGCGGGCGGGTCCGCGGCCTCGGCCTGTTCCGGCTCCGGCTCGGCCGGCGGTTCGATGAACCTGGCCTCGGCCACCGGCTTGCGCTGCTCGACCTTCCTGCGTGCGGTTGGTTTGGGGCGCGGCTTGGGCGCGTCCGTCGGCTTCGGGCTGGGCGGGGCCGGCGTGGCCTGCGGGGAGGGCGGTGCCTCGCCGATGAAATCCACCTTGACCCGGCCGCCATTGGACGAACCCTGCGGCGTGCTCACTTGTGGCGGATCGGCGTGCAGCAGGAGCAGCACCACCAGCAGGTGCAGCAGTGCGCTCGCCAGCGCCGCCACCCACGGCTGCAGGTGCTCGTTCAAAGGCTTGGGACGGGGCGTCGGGGACGTCGAAAGGCTGCTCATGCCGCGTCGGGGGCGTGGGAGGTGCTGGCCCTCATGCGGATTCACACCAGGCAGCCAAAGGAGGGCCGGTATGGTAACGCCTGCCGTTGGCCGGCAAACGCGCTGGCGGTTGCAGGTTCGCTGCGAGAGCGACCACCCGCGATTTCGTAACGCGGGTAACCGACCCCGGCCGCGCCACGGGGGCAGGCTATGATGCGGGCCCCCTCCACGGACACTCCACTGCATGCGCATCCTGCTTGCCCGTCACGGCGAAACGCCGTGGAACGCCGAAGGCCGCTACCAGGGCCAGATCGACATTCCCCTTTCGCCGGTGGGCCAGGCCCAGGCCGCCGCGCTTGGCGAGCGCCTGCGGGACGTGCAGATCACCCGTGCCGTGGCCTCGCCGCTGTCGCGCGCGCAGAGCACCGCCAGGGCCGCGCTGGGCGCGGCGCGCGAAGCCATGCTGCTGACCGAGCCGGACTTGCAGGAAATCGCCCACGGCGAGTGGGAGGGCCTGCTTGCCAGCGAGATCAATGACTCCGACCCGGCGCGGCTGCGCGCCTGGCACGAGGAGCCGGACACAGTGCTGATGCCCGGCGGCGAATCGCTGCGGCAGGTGCTGGACCGCAGCTGGCGCGGGTTGGCCAAGGCCGCCGAAGGGCTGGGCGAGGACGACACCCTGCTGGTGGTCGCGCACGACGCGGTCAACCGCGTGATCCTGTGCCGGGTGCTGGGCTTGCCGATCGGCAAGCTGTGGACCTTCCGCCAGGCCCCGACCACGCTCAACCTGCTCGAAGGCCCGGATCTGGAGCATCTGGAAGTGGTGCGCCTGAACGACTGCGCCCACCACACCCCGTTCTTCGGAGAAGCCAAGCACCGCGCGTTGTAAGCGTCCTGTGCCCACCGGGCCATTGCCCCGGTGAAGCCCGGCACCTACGGTGGAAAGGCTGCTTCTCGTAGCTGCGGGGCTTGCCCCGCATGGAGTTTTCCCGGTGAAGCCCCATGCCGGGAAGGCCCGGCACCTGCGGCCTCGGTAGCGTCCGATCATTGCTCACGCGGCGAGGCCGCGGCCACTACAATGGCGCCCCGCGCCGTTTCCGGTCGCGTGCCCGTCGAGAACCCCGCATGCCCCCCGTCCGTCCCGCCACGCTCGAACAGTGGCTCGTCCACATCGAACAGCAGCACCCGCAGCCGATTGCGATGGGGCTGGAGCGCGTGCGCGAGGTGGCCGCGCGGATGCGGCTGGCGCGGCCGGGCAAGCACTGCATCGTGGTCGGCGGCACCAACGGCAAGGGGTCGACCGTGGCCTTCATCGAGGCCATCGCCCGCGCCGCCGGCTGGAAGGTGGGCGCCTACACCTCGCCGCACCTGCTGGCCTACAACGAGCGCGTGCGCATCGATGGTGCCGACATCGATGACGCCACGTTGGTGGCCGGCTTCAACGCGGTCGAGGACGCGCGCGGCGACACCGCGCTGACCTATTTCGAATACGGCACGCTGTGCGCGCTGTGGGTGTTCCAGCAGGCCGGGCTGGACCTGGCGGTGCTGGAAGTCGGCTTGGGCGGGCGGCTGGACGCGGTGAACATCGTCGATGCCGACGTGTCGGTCATCACCACCGTGGACATCGACCACGCCGACTGGCTGGGCGGCGACCGCGAAACCATCGGCATGGAGAAGGCCGGCATCATCCGCGGCTGGAAGCCGGTGATCCTCGGCGAGATCGACCCGCCGTCGAGCGTGCTGCGCCGTGCCTACGTGCTGGGCGCCAACGCGATCCGCTTCGGCAGCGATTTCTTCGCCGAGCCGATCGATGCCGGGCGCTGGCGCTGGCGCGACGTGTCGCTGCGGCTGGAGTTGCCGCAGCCGGCGCTGTGGGCGCCGGTGCAGCGCGACAACGCTGCCACCGCCATCGCCGCGCTGCGCGCGCTGGACCGGGCGGTGCCGCGAGCGGCATGGGCCAGGGGGATCGCCGAGGCACGGGTGGCCGGGCGCCTGCAGCGGTTCGAACGCGATGGCGTGGAGGTGCTGGTCGATGTCGGCCACAACCCGCAGGCCGCCGCCGTGCTGGCGGCGGCATTGCAGGCCCGCCCCGCCGCCGGGCGCACGCTGGCGGTGTACGCGGCGCTGGCCGACAAGGACGCGCCCGGCGTGGTCGCCGCGTTGCAGGGGCGCATCGACCGCTGGCACCTGGCCGGGCTGGAAGGCGCGCGCGGGCAGAGCGCCGAACGGCTGCGCGAGCGCCTGGCCGGGACCGCCGCCGCCGGCGCGGCGTTGTCGGCCAATGTCGGGCAGGCGTTGGCCGGCGCGCTGGAACAGGCCCGGCGCGGCGACCGCGTGCTGGTGTTCGGCTCCTTCCACACCGTGGCCGAAGCGCTGCCGCTGCTGCGCGGGTAGGCCGGGGCCACGCCCCCGGCGTTTGATTCGTCCGTGAAAGCGCGTCGGGGACGTAGCCCCGACCTACGGGCTGGAGCAGCGGGAACCGTAGGTCGGGGTTGCACCCCCGACGCTCGATTCGTCGATGTGGAGGCGCGTCGGGAACGCAGCCCCGACCTGCGGGCTTCATGCAGGGCACCCGCCAAGGCATTCAGCCATCGGCCGTCGTGCCCGTAGGCACCCGCATATAATCGGCGGACACTCGCATGCCGCCGGACCCGCCTTCCGTGGATACCCCCCTGAAACAGCGACTGATTGGTGCCATCGTGCTGGTGGCGCTGGCCGTGATCTTCCTGCCCATGCTGGTCAAGGACCCGGCGCCGGACAGCGGCAGTGCGCAGGACGTGCCGCTGCGCGCCCCCGACGCTCCTTCCGATGGCCAGTTCGAGACCCGCGAGCTGCCGCTGGTGGCGCCCAACGCACCGGCATCCGGCAGTGCCACCGGCATGCCGGCGGCGCAACCGGAGTCCAATGCGGCCGCGCCGGCGACGGACGACGGCCGCGCGCTGCCACCGGCCGTCGCCGCCGGCAATTACGCGGTCAACTTTGGCGCCTATGCGACCGAGGCCGATGCCGATGCGGTGATCGCTCACCTGAAGACGGCCGGCCTTCCCGGTTTCCGCCAGCCGGACACCATCAACGGCAGCCGGGCCTGGCGGGTGCGCATCGGCCCCTACGCCGACCGCGCGCAGGCCGAACTGGTGCGGTTGGAAGCGGGCAAGGTGCGCAGCGACGTGAATGCGCAGGTGGTGGTGCTCGACGCCGACAAGGACGCGCCGGCCGCGTCGCCGGTACGGACCGAGGCGTTGCCGCCGGAAGCAGCAAAGCCGGTGGCCGCCGCGAAGCCGGAAACCCGGCCCGAACCCAGGCCCGCCGCGCCGCCGCCGGAAGCCGCCAAGCCGGCGGTGCCCGAGCGCAGCACGACCACGGTGAGCACCGCGCCGGCTGCCAGCGGCGTCGGCTTCGCGGTGCAGCTGGGTGCGTTCACCCAGCCCGCGGGCGCCAATGCGTTGCGCGACAAGGTGCGCGCGGCGGGCTTCAGTGCCTTCACCGACCAGGTGCGCAAGAGCGACGGCGTGCTGCTGCACCGTGTCCGCGTCGGGCCGGTGGCCAACCGCGCCGAAGCCGAGCAGCTCAAGGCGCAGGTGGCGGCGAAGGTCGGCATCCCCGGCATCGTCAGCCCGCACCCCTGATGCAGACAGCACCGCCGCTCCACCGCCACGGAGGCGACGCATGATCGACATGGTGCTGCTGGCCGTGATCGGGCTGTCGGCCCTGCTGGGCCTGATGAAGGGCTTCGTCGGCATCGTCGTGGGCACGCTGTCGTGGCTGCTGTCGGGCTGGGCCGCGTTCCAGTTCGGGGGCCATGCCGCGCGCTGGCTCGCCGAGGGCGCGGCGCCGTCGCTGACCCACTACCTGGGCGGCTACGCGCTGGTCTTCGTCGGCGTGCTGGTGCTGGTGGCGGTGACCGGCATGCTGCTGCGCAGTGCGGTCGACGCCACCCGGCTCAACGGCACCGACCGCGCGCTGGGCTTCGGCCTGGGCGTGCTGCGCGGCGGGCTGTTCGCCTGCGTGCTGGTGCTGCTGATGGGCTTCACGCCGCTGCCGCGCGAGGCCGGGTGGGGCCAGTCGAAGGTGCTGCCGGTGCTGCTGCCCGGCGCCGAATGGATGCGCGCGCAGCTGCCGGACCTGTCCATGCCCGGCGTGGACCTGGACGCATTGGCGCCGACGGACTTGGGGAACCTGCCGGTGACAGGCGATAATGCCGCGCTCAACGACATGATGAAGGGTAGTGGGTTGCCGGACATGGTGAGCCGGGCGCTGGGGAAACCCGCGCCGGACGCCGCCGACGCCGCCCGCCGACAGGACCCTGCGAGGGCGTTGCCCTCCAATATCGACCCCGCGCAGGTGCGCCCGGGTCAACCCGACCCGGCGCGGGTCGAGGCACAGGGCCAGGCACGGCCACCTTCACGTTAACCGGGCCCCAGCGCCCAGCGGAGATCGCGCAACATGTGTGGCATCGTCGGAATCGTCGGCAACCAGAACGTCGCCGGGCAGCTCTATGACGGCCTGACCGTCCTCCAGCACCGCGGCCAGGATGCCGCCGGCATCGCCACCGCCAACGGCACCCGCCTGCGCGTGGAGAAGGCCAACGGGCTGGTCCGCGACGTGTTCGACGAGCGCCGCATGGCGCTGCTGCAGGGCCGCATCGGCATCGCCCACGTGCGCTACCCCACCGCCGGCTCGGAAGGCACCGACGAGGCGCAGCCGTTCTACGTCAACTCGCCCTACGGCATCGCGTTGGCACACAACGGCAACCTGATCAACACCGAGGCGCTGCGCCAGCAGGTGTTCGAGGCCGACCGCCGCAACATCAACACCGACTCGGACAGCGAAGTGCTGCTGAACGTGTTCGCCTACGAGCTGGACGCCCAGCGCATGCTGACCCCGGAGGCGGCGATCCGCGCGGTGGCCGGCGTGCACCGCCGCTGCAAGGGCGGCTACGCGGTGGTCAGCGTGGTGCTGGGGCTGGGGCTGGTGGCGTTCCGCGACCCGCACGGCATCCGCCCGCTGGTGCTGGGCAAGCGCAGCCACGCCGAGGGCGACGAATACATCGTCGCCTCCGAATCGGTGGCGCTGGACGTGCTCGGCTTCGAGCGCGTGCGCGACGTGCTGCCGGGCGAGGCGCTGGTCATCACCGAGCGCGGCGAACTGTTCGCCGAGGTCTGCGCGCCCAACACGCGGCAGACCCCGTGCATCTTCGAATACGTATATTTCGCGCGCCCGGACTCGATGATCGACAACGTCTCGGTGCACAAGGCGCGCATGCGCATGGGCCAGAAGCTGGGCGAGAAGATCCTGCGCCTGCGCCCGGACCACGACATCGACACCATCATCCCGATCCCCGACACCTCGCGCGACGCGGCGCTGGAGATTTCCAACGTGCTCGGCGTGAAGTACCGCGAGGGCTTCGTCAAGAACCGCTACGTCGGCCGCACCTTCATCATGCCGGGTCAGGGCGAGCGGGTGAAATCGGTGCGCCGCAAGCTCAACCCGATCCACCTCGAATTCCGCAACCGCGTGGTGCTGCTGGTGGATGACTCGATCGTGCGTGGCACCACCAGCCAGCAGATCGTGCAGATGGCGCGCGACGCCGGTGCGCGCAAGGTCTACCTGGCCAGCGCCGCGCCGCCGGTGCGCCACCCGAACATCTACGGCATCGACATGCCGGCCGCCGAGGAACTGGTGGCGCACGACCGCAGCGTCGAGGACATCGAGAAGCACCTGGGCTGCGACTGGCTGGTCTATCAGGACCTGGAAGACCTGGAAGCGGCGGTGCGTGAAGGCAATCAGGAGCTGAAGGCATTCGATTCGTCCTGCTTCAACGGCGAATACGTCACCGGCATCGAACCGGGGTATTTCGAGCGCATCCAGCAGTTGCGCTCGGATGAAGCCAAGAACAAGCGCCGCGCGTGAATGCTTTTGAGCCCCTCTCCCTGCGGGAGAGGGGTTGGGGTGAGGGGCGAACGAAGTGGCAATGCTTGAATGCCAATGACAACGCAACAAGCACGCTCCTGTTTTGATGCTCTGTCTCACGCACACCTCGTGGGAAGGTGTCTTGAAGGCATGGATGAAGGCAGGTCGCAGCATGAATGATCCAGACATCACTGCGCTGCCCACCCCTCACCCCAACCCCTCTCCCGATGGGAGAGGGGCTTCAAGCACCAACCTCCTCGACGCGGCCCGCATCTGCCTCGCCGAAGCCGACCCTCTGCAAAAGGTCGCCCTCACCCAGCACTACGCCGCACTGTTCCGCGCCGGCCAACTCAAGCTGCCGGAACACGCATCCGACCCCGAGCCGATCCGCATGCCCGGCCGCCCGGCCAACCTCGTGCTGGTGCACCCGCGCGACCTGCCGCGGCGTGGCCTCGGCAACCCGGAAGGCCGCGCCGCCTTCATCCACGCCATCGCCCACATCGAACTGAACGCCATCGACCTGGCGTGGGATGCGGTGTATCGCTTCCGTGGCTTGCCGAGCAGCTTCCACGCCGACTGGGTGAGCTGCGCCGACGACGAATCGCGCCACTTCATGCTGCTGCGCGAGCGCCTGCTCGCGCACGGCCACGACTACGCCGATTTCCCCGCCCACAACGGCCTCTGGGAAATGTGCGAGAAGACCGCGCACGACGGCCTGGCGCGCATGGCGCTGGTGCCGCGCGTACTGGAGGCACGTGGCCTCGACGTGACCCCGGGCATGATCGCCAAGCTGCGCGCGCTGGGCGACGACGCCACCGCCGACGTGCTGGAGGTGATCCTGCGCGAGGAAGTGGCGCACGTCGCCGCCGGCTCGCGCTGGTACCGCTGGTACTGCGAGCGCGCCGGCGTCGAGCCGCGCGCCCGCTTCAGGGAACTGCTGCGCGAATACGCCGGCGGCTACCTGCACGGCCCGTTCAACATCGAAGCGCGGCTGCTGGCCGGCTTCGACGAGGACGAGCTGGCGAACCTGGTCGAGCAGGCGGGCTGAACACCGCGTTCGCGGTGGGCCCGAAGCCGGCCACCGCCTCCACCCGCGCCGTTAACATCGGAGCCTTCCGCGAGATCGTGAGGACATCCCGATGAAACCATTGCATTCATTGCTCTGCGCATTACCGATGGCGGCATTGCTGGCATGCAGCCCGTCGCCGGGGAAGACGGCTGCCGGGCCATCGGCACGCAACGCACCTGCCGTGGATTTCCCGGCAACCTTGCAGGCCATCGGCACCGAACCGTTCTGGAGCGTGGAGGTGGCGGGCGATGTGTTGCTCTACACCACGCCGGAAACGATGGATGCGCCACGCCGGTTGCAGGCCACGCGCAGCAGCGATGCCGAGGGGCTGCATCTGGTCGGTGGAAATGGCGATGCCGGCTTGCGTCTGGACGTGCGCCGCGAGGCCTGCTCGGACGGCATGTCCGACCGCGAATACCCGTTCAGCGTGTCGCTGCTGCTGGACGGAAAAACCGCAAGGGGCTGCGCCTTCGACCCGGCTTCGCCACCGCCGCCGCAGTGAACCGTCGGCGGCGGTTCCGGTGGGAGGGACGAGGCTGCGGATGGGGTATGGTCATGCCATCGATGACAAGGGAGGGGACACATGCGGCAACGTGAACGCGGTTCGGCACAGGTGGGCGTCTGGGTGGTGACGGGGCTGGTCGCGCTGGTGCTGGTCGGCACTGCGTGGGCCGTGCCGAGGTACCGGGTGTACGCACAGGAGCTGCGCGGCAAGGCGGCCCTGGTCGAGGCCGAAAGCAACCGGCGCATCGCCGTGCTTGAGGCCGAAGCCGCGCGGGATGCCGCCGTCGCGCTGGCCGCCGCCGAAATCGAACGGGCCAAGGGCGTGGCCGAAGCCAACCGCATCATCGGCGACAGCCTGAAGGGCAACGAGGGCTACCTGCGCTACCTCTACATCGACGCGCTGAAGACTACGCCGAACCAGACCATCTACATTCCCACCGAGGCGGGCCTGCCCATCCTCGAGGCCCAGCGCAAGGCATTGCCGGCGCAATAGTCGTCCAGACGCGGCCGCCGGGCCTGCCCGGCAGGTTGCCGGATGCTCAGCCGAGGGCTTCCAGCCGGAAGCCGTCGGCGTCCACCCGCAGTACCGAGCCTTGTTCGTACCAGTCGCCGAGCACGATGCGGGTGCAGCTGGCGTCGCCCGCCTGCACCGTGTGCACGGCCGGGCGGTGGGTGTGGCCGTGGATCATCGTGTCCACGCCGTAGCGGCGGAAGGTGGCGACGACCTCGGCCGGGGCCACGTCGGTGACGGTCTCGAACTGGGCGCGGTCGCCTTCCTTCATTTCCGACTGGCGCGCCTGGCTGGCCGCGCGCGCCTTCTGCGCGAAGGCGATGCGCGCTTCCAGCGGCTGCGACAGGAACTGGGCGATGAAGGCCGGGTCGCGGGTCTGCGCGCGGAAGGCCTGGTAGGCGACGTCGTCGGTGCACAGCAGGTCGCCGTGCTGCAGCAGCACCGGCTTGCCGTACAACGGGACCACGCAGGGGTCGGGCAGGATGCGCATGCCGGCCCGCCTGGCGTAATCCTCGCCGAGCAGGAAGTCGCGGTTGCCGCGGATGAAGAACACCGGCACGCCGGCATCGGCCAGTTCGCGCAGCGCGGCGGCCACCGCGTCGGCGGCGGGCGAAGGCGTGTCGTCGCCGATCCATGCTTCAAACAGGTCGCCGAGGATGTACAGCGCCTCGGCCTGCCGCGCTTGCCCGCGCAGGAAGTCGAGGAACAGGTCGGTGATGGCCGGACGGCTGGGGTCCAGGTGCAGGTCGGAGATGAACAGCGTGGTCATGCCGGGCATTGTAGGGGCAACGCCGTCACGTCACCCGTAGGTCGGGGTTACATCCCCGGCTGCGTGAATGCCGGGAGGTGCGAGGTTGCCGGGCAGCGGCCGGCACCACCGTCAGAACGGCAGCGGCCACAGCTGCAGCGAGGCGGTGCCCAGCAGCAGGGCGATGCCGGTCGCGGCCAGCACGTCGCTGGGGTAGTGCAGGCCCAGCACCACGCGCGACAGCGCCACGCCGGCGCTGAACGGCAGCAGCAGCGGCGCCAGCCACGGGTAATACGCCAGCGCCACCACGGTGAACGACACCGCGTGCAGGGTATGCCCGGATGGGAAGCTGTATTCGTCCAGCGGCGCCACCCAGGCGCGGATGCGCAAGTCGGCGGCGAACGGGCGCGGGCGCCGGGTCCAGCGCTTGAGTACCTTGTACAGGGTCAGCGCGACCACGCCGGTGGCGGCCATGTGCGCCGAGGCGCGCAGGCCATCCATGCCGTCGGCCAGCACCAGCGCGCCCATCAGCAGGTACCAGAACACGCCGTCGCCGAGGCGGCTGAGCACCGCAAACAGGGTGCGGATGCCGCGGCGCCGGCAATAGCGGTTGGCCTGCCGGCACCAGCGGGTTTCGCGGGCGAGCAGGCCGTCAGGCGGCGGCAAGCGCATGGCCACGCCTCCGTTCGGAAAGTTCGTGCAGCAGGGCCTCGAACTCGGCGACCACGTGTTCCGGGTGCAGCCGCTGCATCGTGCGGCTGGCATTGGCGCCGAGCAGGGGGCGCAGGTCGTCGTCGCTGGCCAGCCGCAGGGCCGCGTCGATGAATCGGTCGTCGCTGTCGACGCTCATGCCGCTGTGTCCGTTCTGCAGGTGTTCGCGCGCGGCGCCGTAGTCGAAGGCGACCGTGGCCACGCCGCTGGCCATCGCTTCCAGGGTGACGTTGCCGAAGGTTTCGCTGCGGCTGGGGAACAGGAACAGGTCGCCGCTGGCGAAATGGCGGGCCAGCGCTTCGCCGCGCTGCACGCCGCAGAAGATGAAGTCCGGGTTTTCCTGCGCGAGTTGCCCGCGCAGCGGCCCGTCGCCGACCCAGACGAAGCGCGCCTCCGGGCGCCGCTGGCGGAGGTGGCGGAATGCTTGCACTGCCAGCTCGAGGTTCTTTTCCGCGGCGATGCGGCCGACGTGGATCACCGCCAGCCCGTGGTCGCCCAACCCCCACTCCCGGCGCAGCACCGGGTCGCGCCGGTGCGGCGAGAACCGCGCGGTATCCACCGCCCGCGCCAGCAGCCGTGGCTGGCGGAAGCCGCTGTCGAGCAGGAAGTCGTGCAGCTCGCGGGTCGGGACCAGGGTGGCGTCGCCGCGGTTGTGGAAGCGGCGCATCCAGCCCAGCGCCGCCGGTTGCAGCCAGGCGGCGCCGTAGTCGGGCAGGTAGCTGTCGAAGCGGGTGTGCAGGCCGGTGGCGACCGGAATGCCGAGCCGGCGCGCGCTGCGCAACGCCGACCAGCCCAGCGGTCCTTCGGTGGCGATGTAGACCGCATCGGGGCGCTGCCGGCGCCAGTAGTGCGCCAGCTGGTACGGCGCCGGCAGGCCGAAGCGCAGGCCGGGATAGCGCGGCAGGGCCGCGCCGCGCACCAGCAACTCGTGCGGCCCGGCGCTGTCCCCGGGCTGGCGCGGGCGGATCAAGCCCACCGTGTTGCCGCGCGCGCGCAGGCCGCGCTCCAGGCCCTGCACGGTCAGGGCGACGCCGTTGACCTCCGGCGGATAGGTCTCGGTGACGATGGCGTAGCGCATGCGCGTTCTCCCGTTTGCATCAGCATGGGGACGGGCGGTGGCAGAGATGTGACCGATATGCGTCTGTGGAGTGACACGCGGATGCGAAGCCATGCCGCACCCGTAGATGCGGGGCTTGCCCCGCATGGGGCATTCCCGGTGATGCTTCGTGCGGGGCAAGCCCCGCATCTACAAGCACGCAGGTCGGGGTTACGCCCCCGACGCGGGAGGCCAAGGGCGTCGGGGGCGTAGCCCCGACCTGCGTGTCTCCCCGTTCCCCGTCCTCAAGCCACGAACGGCCGGAAGCTGATGCCCAGCCCGGCCATGCCCTCGGTCTCGCCGACCAGGTCGGCGCGCAGCAGCGGGCGGGCGTCGATGAAGGCCTTGTCCAGCACCAGCGACAGCGTGTTGCCGTCGATCGACAGCTCCAGCGTCGGGATCGGGTCGTCCTCGCGCGCGCGGTGCAGCAGCACCGCCAACCGCAGCAGCGCGGCGGTGCGTTTGGCCGGCAGCAGCAGGCGTTCGGGCAGGGCATCGAACGCGGCCTTGGGCACGTTGCGGCGGTGGGTGCGGATCAGCGCCGCCAGCACCTGCTGCTCCTGCCGCGAGAAGCCGGCGATGTCCGAGTGCTCGATCACGTAGCTGCCGTGGGTGTGGTAGCCGCTGTGCGCGATCATCAGCCCCAGCTCGTGCAGGCGCGCGGCCCAGCCGAGCATGCGGGCGTCGTCCGAATCCAGCTTCCAGCCCTCGGCCACCTGCTCGAACAGGCGCTGCGCGGTCGCCTCCACGCGCTGCGCCTGGGCTTCGTCGATGGCGTAGCGCCGGGTCAGCGCCGCCACCGATTCGTCGCGTGGGTCGTTGTCGCCGGCGCGGCCGACGATGTCGTGGAGGATGCCCTCGCGCATCGCCGCCTTGCTGACCAGCAGCTTCTGCAGGCCCAGCGCCTGGAACGCGGCCTCCAGCACCAGCACGCCGCCGGCGATGATCGGCCGCCGTTCGCTGGACAGCGTCGGCAGGTTGATGTCGTCGATGTGCTTGGCGCGCAGCAGTTCCTCGCGCAGCTGCGGCAGCGCTTCGGCGGTGATCGCGCCCTTGCTCAGCTTCATCGCCGCGCAGATCTCGCTGATCGCCTTGTGCGTGCCGGACGAGCCCAGCGCCTCGTCCCAGCCCAGCGCGCGGTACTTGGCCGCGAACGGCTGGAACTCGGCGCCGATCTCGGTCAGCGCGTCCTTCCAGCGCTTCTTGCTCAGCTTGCCGCCGGGGAAGAAGCGCCGGGTGCTGGCGATGCAGCCGGCCTGCAGGCTCTCGCGTTCCAGCGGCTGCATGCCGGCGCCGATGATGAATTCGGTGGAGCCGCCGCCGATGTCGATCACCAGCCGCCGCTGGCCGGGTTTGGGCGGCTGCGCGTGGGCCACGCCAAGGTAGATCAGGCGTGCCTCCTCGCGGCCGCTGACCACCTCGATGGCATGGCCCAGCGCGGTTTCGGCCGGCATCAGGAACGACAGCGGCGAGCGCAGCTGGCGCACGGTGTTGGTGGCCAGCGCGCGTACCCGGTACGGCGGGATGGTGCGGATGCGCTGGCCGAAGCGGGCCAGGCATTCCAGCGCGCGCTGCCGCGCCTCGGCCGACAGCCCGCCCTTGCCGTCCAGCCCGTCGGCCATGCGCACCGTCTCGCGCAGGCGGTCCACCACCCGCAGCTGGCCGAGCAGGTAGCGGGCGATGACCATGTGGAAGCTGTTGGACCCCAGATCGATGGCGGCCAGCAGGTCGCCGTCCTGCAGGGGGGGGAAGGTCGGAGAGGACTGGGGCATGGCGGAATGGTAGTGGATGGCCGGGACGGGTGTGTAGGAGCGCACCTCGGTGCGCGAGAGGCTTTCCCGGCAAAGCGCCATCGCGCAGCAAGCTGCGCTCCTACAGCGCTTCCAGCAACGCCTGTTGCGCCGAGTGCGGCGCCTGCCCCGGCTGCGGCTCGCACTTGAGGTAACGGCCGTCGGCCTGCAGCTCCCAGGCATTGAGGTTGTCGTCCAGGTAGTTCTGCAGCACCTCGCGGTGGATGCGCTGGACCAGGTTGTCGTCCAGCACCGGGAAGCAGGTTTCCACGCGCCGCAGCAGGTTGCGTTCCAGCCAGTCGGCGCTGGCGCAGAACAGCTCCGGTCTGCCGTCGTTGCCGAACCAGTAGACGCGGCTATGCTCGAGGAAGCGGCCGACGATCGAGCGCACCCGGATGTTGTCGGAAATGCCTTCCACGCCGGGGCGCAGGGTGCAGGCGCCGCGCACGATCAGGTCGATCCGCACGCCGGCCTGCGAGGCCGCGTACAGGGCGCGGATCACCTGCGCTTCGTTGAGCGCGTTCATCTTGGCGATGATCCGTCCCGGCCGGCCTTCCAGCGCCAGCCGCGTCTCGCGCTCGATCCGCTGCAGCAGCCCGCTGTGCAGGGTGAACGGCGATTGCAGCAGGCAGTCCAGCGTCCTTTTCGAGGCCAGCCCGGACAGTTGCTGGAACAACTGGTGCACGTCGTTGCCGATGTCGGCGTCGGCGGTTATCAGGCTCAGGTCGGTGTAGGCGCGCGCGGTGCCGCTGTGGTAGTTGCCGGTGCCGAGGTGCACGTAGCGGCGCAGCTTGCGGCCCTCGCGGCGCACGATCAGCAGCATCTTGGCATGGGTCTTGTAGCCGACCACGCCGTAGACCACCTGCACGCCGGCGTCCTGCAGGCGGTCGGCCAGGCCGAGGTTGGCTTCCTCGTCGAAGCGCGCGCGCAGTTCCACCACCACGGTCACGTCCTTGCCGTTGCGCGCGGCCTGGATCAGCGCGTCGACAATGCCCGAGTCCTTGCCGGTGCGGTAAAGCGTCTGCTTGATCGCCAGCACGTTCGGGTCCACCGCCGCCTCGCGGATCAGTTCCAGCACCGTACCGAACGAATCGAACGGGTGGTGCAGCAGCACGTCCTTGCGCGCCACCGCGGCGAAGATGCCTTCCGGCGCCTTGAACACGCGCGGGGTCATCGGCGGGTACTTCAGGTCCGGCCGCTGCACCAGGTCGTAGACCTGGATCACGCGGTTGAGGTTGACCGAACCATCGATGCGGTAGGCCGCGTTGTCGGACAGGCCGAAGTTCTGCAGCAGGGTCTGCACGATCGGTTTGGGGCAGTCGTGGGCGATCTCCAGCCGCACCGCCGGGCGGTAGCCGCGGTCCACCAGCTCGTCGCGCAGCGCCAGCGCCAGGTTCTCGACCTCTTCCTCGTCCACCACCAGCTCGGAGTTGCGGGTGACCCGGAACTGGTAGGCGCCGCGCACGTCCATGCCGGGGAACAGTTCGTCGACGAAGGTGGACAGCACCGCCGACAGCAGCACGAAGTTCTGCGCCCCGCCCAGCGATTCGGGCAACTGGATGATGCGCGGCAGCGAGCGTGGCGCGCGCACCACCGCCAGGTGCCCGGCGCGGCCGAAGGCGTCGGTGCCGGTGAGCACCACGACGATGTTCAGCGACTTGTTGAGGATCTTCGGGAACGGGTGCGAGGGGTCCAGCCCCAGCGGCGACAGCACCGGCATGATCTCGTTGCGGAAGTACGCGCGCAGCCAGCGGCGCTGGCGCGCGGTCCACGTCGACGGCGACAGGATGCCGATGCCGGCCTCCTGCAGCGCCGGGCGCAGCACCTCGTTCCAGCAGCGGTACTGCTGGTCCACCAGCTCGGCGGCGCGGTCGTGGATGGCCGACAGGATCTGCTGCGGGCTCAGCCCGTCCGGCGCCGGCGGCAGGCCGAACTCCTGCGCGTGGCGCACCGCCGCGGCGCGGATCTCGAAGAACTCGTCGAGGTTGGTGCAGGAGATGCACAGGAAGCGCAGCCGCTCCAGCAGCGGCACCTGCGCGTCCATCGCCTGCGCCAGCACGCGGAAGTTGAAGTCCAGCTGCGACAGTTCGCGGTTGATGTACAGCGCCGGGTCGCGCAGCGGATCGGCGGCGCTGGCCGCTGTGGCCACAGGCGGGACGGGGGGATTCATGCCGGGGAGTCTTCGGTGGGGGCGGTAGGGAGGATGGCGTCGCGCGGGCGCACGTGCTCGGCGTCGAAGTGGCAGGCGAACACGCTGCCCTGGCCCACCTGGCTGCGGATCTCCAGCCGCGCCTGGTGCAGGCCGAGGATGTGCTTGACGATGGACAGGCCCAGCCCGGTGCCGCCGCTCTCGCGCGAGCGACTGCTGGACACGCGGTAGAAGCGCTCGGTCAACCGCGGCAGGTGGCTGGCGGGGATGCCGTAGCCGGTGTCGGTGACCGACAGCACCGCGCCGCCGCCCTCGCGGGCGAAGCGCAGGCTGATGCGGCCGCCGGCCGGGGTGTAGCGCACCGCGTTGGTGACCAGGTTGGAGAACGCGCTGTGCAGCTCCTTGTTGGAGCCGGCCAGGTCCACCCCGGCGGTGTCCTCGACGCTGATTTGATGGCGGCCCTGGCTGTGCGCCTCGGCCTCGCGCCGCAGCGAGGCCAGCATCGAGGTCATCGCCACGGTTTCCAGCTCGGTGTGCTGCTGCGACTCCAGCCGCGACAGGGTGAGCAGGTCCTCGACCAGCTGCGCCATGCGCTGGCTCTGCTTGCGCATCTCCGCCAGCATCGGCCCGGTGTCGGGGAAATCCTCCGGGTCCATCATGTCCAGGTAGCCGTGGACCACGGTCAGCGGCGTGCGCAGCTCGTGCGAGACGTTGGCGACGAAATCGCGGCGCACCTGCTCCAGGTGCAGCAGCTTGGTGACGTCGCGTGCCACCAGCAGCCAGTGGTGGTCCGAATACGGGATCAGCCGCAGGTGCAGGCGGATGCCGGCATCGACCGGCGAGTTGGCGTCGAGGATCGGCTCGGCGTTGCGGCCGCCGGCCAGCCAGTGCGCCAGCGGCAGCGGTTGCAGGCGCTCGACCAGCGGCGCGCCCATGTCGGCCGGGTGGCGCAGGCCGAGCAGGCCGGTAGCCGCCTCGTTGAACCACTGGATGCGCTGGGTGTTGCGGTCCACCACCACCACCGCGTCGGGCAGCGCCGCGGCGGCGGCGCGGTAGCTGCGCAGCATGTCCAGCAGGCGCCGCTTGCGCGCGCGCATTTCCTGCTGGTTGCGGTACAGCAGCCGGTCCAGCTCGTTCCACACGCCGGTGCCGTCGCGGGTTTCCCAGCGCTGGCGCGCGGTCAGCCGCAGCAGCACCTGGCGCAGCCGCCAGTAGTGCCAGGCCAGGATGCCCAGCGCGGCCAGCGCCACCACCCAGGCCGGCTTGCCGAGCAGCGTGCCGAGCAGCCCGGCCAGCAGCAACAGCGCGGCCACGGTGGCCAGCGTCTTCAACCAGGCGGATCGGAATTGGCGGGGCATTGTGGGGAGGCGGGGAATGTGGGAACGGGGAATGCGGGGTGATCGGGCGCCCGATACATGCAGGCGGGAAGGGAGTGCTTGTGCTGCTTCAACTATTGCGCATCAGGCCGGGAAAGGGGAGCCGTGGAGCCATGCCGTGGTTTTGCGCCGTTCCGGTGATTCCCGCTTTTCACCCACCGACTCCCGGCCTTGCTTCATTCCCTGTTCCCCGTTCCCATGTTCCCTGCTTCAGGACGCCGAGAAGCGGTAGCCGGCGCCGCGCACGGTCTGCACCATGTTCTCGGCGCCGAACGGCTCCAGCGTCTTGCGCAGGCGGCGGATGTGCACGTCGATGGTGCGCTCTTCCACGTAGACGCTGCCGCCCCACACGTGGTCGAGCAGCTGCGAGCGGGTGTAGACGCGCTCGGGGTGGGTCATGAAGAAGTGCAGCAGGCGGTATTCGGTGGGGCCGATGGAAACCGGCGCGTCGTTGGCGAACACGCGGTGGGCGGCGCCATCGATGCGGATCGGGCCGATGCCGACGCTGCCGTCCTCGTCGTCGTCGCGGGTGCGGCGCAGCACCGCGCGGATGCGCGCCAGCAGCTCGCGCGCCGAGAACGGCTTGACCACGTAGTCGTCCACGCCCGCTTCCAGCCCGCCGACGCGGTCGTTCTCCTCGCCGCGCGCGGTGAGCATGATGATCGGCACCTCGCGGGTCAGCGCCTCTTTGCGCCAGCGTCGGGCCAGCTCCAGGCCGCTGGTGCCGGGCAGCATCCAGTCCAGCAGGATCAGGTCCGGCACGTGGTCGGCGATGGCGGTCTGCGCCTCCAGCGCGTCGCCGGCATGCACCGGCTCGTACTCGCCCTTGCGCAGGGCGAAGGCGACCATGTCGCGGATCGCCGGTTCGTCGTCGACTATCAGGATGCGTTTGAGCACGTTTTGCCTGTCATGGAGCCCGTTCGGCCGCGATTAGACTACGGTTTGATGACGGGTTTGTGACATGACACGTAGGTCGGGGCCATGCCCCCGACGTGTGCGATGTCGCGCGTCGGGGATGTAACCCCGACCTACCGGCGCTGCATGTCCGGGTCGCGCTGGCCCAGCCGGCGCATTTCCAACACTGTCGGCATGATCGCCTCGATGCGGGCGTCGACGCGGGCGCGGCTGACGTAATCCAGCGCCGGCTGCTTGAGCAATGCCTGGAACTGCAGCAGCGCCTGCTCGGGGCGTCCGTTCAGGTAGGCGGCCTCGGCATAGGCCTCGCTGGCGCGGGAGGTGTCGCCGGCCAGCTCGCAGGCGCGGGCGAAGGTGCGCTGGAACACCGGGTCGTCGCCGGCGCGCGCCAGCAGCGGGCGCAGCATCGCCTGGGCGCGCTTGCCGGCCTCCGCGCCGCCCTGTTCGTTGAGTACCTGCGCGTAGGTCAGCGCCACCGGGCGGCTTTGCGGCAGGTGCCGCAGCAGCGCGTCGAAGCGGCGGTTGGCGTCGTCGTGGCGGCCGCTGCGCGATTCGGCCTCGCCCAGCGCCAGGCCCACCCACAGGTTGTCCGGGTATTCGGCGTGCAGTTCCTGCAGTTCCTGCAGGGCCTGCTGCACCGCCTTGCCGCCGTCGCGCAGCTGGGCGATGGCCACGCCGTAGCGCTGCGGGTCGCTCAGGCCGTCCTTCTGGCTGCGGCGCAGGTCCTGGTATTCGCGCACCAGTTCGGACGGGGTGGGCGCGCTGAGCACGCGCAGGCGCTCGCGCGCCCAGTCGAACTGGCCGCTGGCGCCGCGCGGCAGGTCCAGCGACGGCAGCGACAGCTGCATCGAGCCGGGCAGCAGCGGGTTGCCTAGGGGGGTGAGCGGGTCGGCGGACGGGTCGGACGGGTCCACCCGCTCCTGGCGCACGCCGCTGGGCGTGGTGGTGGTCAGCAGCACCGTGTCCTTCTTCATCTGCTCAGCGCGGGCCTTGGCCTCGCTGATGCGGGTGACCGTGACCGGGTGGGTACGCAGGAAATCCGGCGTGGAATAGCCGCCCTCGTTGCCGCGCATCGCCGCCGCCATGCGCTCGAAGAAGCCGGCCATCGCATCGACGTCGTAGCCGCTGCGCGCCAGCGTGCGGATGCCGAGCCGGTCGGCCTCCGATTCGTTGGAGCGGGTGAAGTTGATCTGCAACTGCTGCATCAGGCCCATGCCGGAGGTGATCGCGGCCATCGTCGCGTCGCCCGAGGAATTGCCGCCGGCCTGCTGCGCGGCGACCACCGCGGCCAGCATGCCCAGCAGGATCGGGATCTGGTCGCGCTGCGCCTTCTCGACGCTGCGCAGCACGTGCTGCTGGGTGACGTGCGAGATCTCGTGCGACAGCACCGCCGCCACCTCGTCCTCGCGCTGCGCGGTCAGCACCAGCCCGGCGTTCATGCCGATGTAGCCGCCCAGGGTGGCGAAGGCGTTGATCTGCCGGTCCTTGAGCATGAAGAAGGTGAATGCCTGCTGCGGCTGCGCGCTGTTGGAGCCGAGCCGGGTGCCCATGCGCTGCAGCCAGTCGTCGACCAGCGGGTCGTCGACCAGGTAGCCATAGTTGCGCAGCTCGCGCAGCATCATGCCGCCGTACTCGGCCTGCCGCGCCGGGGTCAGCAGTTCGCCGGCGGACGAGCCGATGTCCGGCAGCCTGCTCTCCTGGGCGGAGGACAGCGGGGTGGCCAAGGCCAGGGTGACGGCGGTGGCGAGCAGCAGCGTGCGCAAGGCAAGGCTCCGGTGGGGCTGGACGGAGGATGACGGGGAAGCGGCGGGGCGGGGTGAAGCACAGATTAACCCGCAGTGTTCCAGCGACGGGCGGTGCAAGGGGCCTGTGGAATCGGCGCGGCCGCTACCATATGCAGACAACAATCCCGCGTGGAGTTCCCCGTGAGCAACCAGACCCCCGAGATCACCATTTATTCGACCGCCGTGTGCCCGTACTGCGTGGCGGCCAAGAACTTCCTCAAGAGCAAGGGGCAGTCGTGGACCGAAGTGCGCATCGACCTGGACCCGGCCGCGCGCGAGAAGATGATGACGCTGACCCGCCGCACCAGCGTGCCGCAGATCTTCGTCGGCGAGGTCCACGTCGGCGGCTACGACGACATGATGGCGTTGCACCGCGAGGGCAAGCTCGAACCGCTGCTGGCGGGGCAGGGCGCATGAGCGGCGCGGAGAAGGACCGCCTGGCCGAATTCACCGAATTCCGCCAGCGCATGAACCAGCGCATCCTCGCCGAGCCCAACCAGGTGGTGCGGCGCTTCTTCGCGCTGGACACCCAGACCTACCAGGCCGGCGCGCTGGACGTGAAGACCAAGGAGCTGCTGGGGCTGGTGGCCTCGCTGGTGCTGCGCTGCGACGACTGCATCAGCTACCACGTGGCCCAGTGCAAGGACGCCGGGGCCAGCCGCGAGGAGCTGTTCGAGACCTTCTCGGTCGGGCTGGTGGTCGGCGGTTCCATCGTCATCCCGCACCTGCGGCGGGCGGTGGATTTCCTCGACCAGCTCGAATCCGGGGCCACGCAGGCCCCGGCCGGGCACGACCACGGCTGAACCTGCGACCTTGGTCCAGTTGGGGCAGGGGGCGGGGATCGGGCATAATTGACAGTTGAAACTTTCTGGCGCGCCTGATACCGGGCAGCCGGCCGGCGCGCGCTCCCCCAACTGTTCGGAACCCCAAATCATGACGCAGACAATCACCGTCATCCGCGGCGATGGCATCGGCCCGGAAATCATGGACGCCACCCTGTTCGTGCTGGACAAGCTCGGCGCCGGGCTGTCCTACGAGTTCGCCGACGCCGGCCTGGCCGCGCTGGAAAAGCACGGTGAGCTGATCCCGGCTTCCACGCTGGAGTCGATCAAGAAGAACAAGGTCGCGCTGAAGAGCCCGCTGACCACCCCGGTCGGCGGCGGCTTCAGCTCGATCAACGTGGCCCTGCGCCGCCAGTTCGACCTGTACGCCAACGTGCGCCCG
>Ga0182740_1000366_pt1 | contig 57714 bp, 46 predicted proteins | sample eDN5th37CKraftBY_FD_128872 | JGI IMG/M metagenome (GOLD analysis project Ga0182740, IMG submission 128872) | Enriched backyard soil microbial communities from Emeryville, California, USA - eDNA 5th pass 37_C Kraft BY (version 2) (version 2) | ecosystem: Environmental > Terrestrial > Soil >...
CAGGTCCATCGCCCCGCCCATGCCCTTGACCATCTTGCCGGGCACCATCCAGTTGGCCAGGTCGCCCTTGTCGGTGACCTGCATGGCGCCGAGGATGGCCAGGTTGATGTGGCCGCCACGGATCATCGCGAACGAGTCATGGCTGCCGAAGTAGCTGGCGCCGGCACGCGCGGTGACGGTCTGCTTGCCGGCGTTGATCAGGTCGGCGTCGATCTCGGCCTCGGTCGGGAACGGGCCGATGCCGAGCAGGCCGTTTTCCGACTGCAGCCACACGTCCACGCCCTCGGGGATGTGGTTGGCGACCATCGTCGGCAGGCCGATGCCCAGGTTCACGTAGGCGCCGTCGGTCAGTTCGCGCGCGGCGCGCTGCGCCATCTCGTCACGGGTCCAGGCCATTTCAGTTCTCCTCCGCGCGCACGGTGCGCTGCTCGATGCGCTTTTCCGGCGTCGCGTTCAACACGATGCGGTCCACGTAGATGCCCGGCAGGTGCACCTGGTCCGGGTCGATCGCGCCGACCGGCACGATCTCCTCCACTTCCACCACGCAGACCTTGCCGGCCATCGCGCAGGCCGGGTTGAAGTTGCGCGCGGTCTTGCGGAACACCAGGTTGCCGGCCGCGTCGGCCTTCCACGCCTTGACCAGCGACACGTCGGCGCGCAGCGCGGTTTCCATCACGTAGTGCTTGCCGTCGAACTCGCGGGTTTCCTTGCCCTCGGCCACCACCGTGCCGTAGCCGGTGGCGGTGAAGAACGCCGGGATGCCGGCGCCGCCGGCACGCAGGCGCTCGGCCAGGGTGCCCTGCGGGTTGAATTCCAGTTCCAGCTCGCCGGCCAGGAACTGCCGCTCGAACTCCTTGTTCTCGCCCACGTACGACGAAATCATCTTCCTGATCTGGCGCGTGGCCAGCAGCTGGCCGAGGCCGAAGCCATCGACGCCGGCATTGTTGGAAATGGCGGTCAGGCCCTTGACCCCGCTGTCGCGCAGGGCGGCGATCAACGCCTCGGGAATGCCGCACAGGCCGAAGCCGCCGACCGCCAGGGTCTGCCCGTCGGCGACGATGCCGTCCAGGGCCTCGGCCGCGCTGGCATACACCTTGCCGCGCCGCCCGCTCGAAGTTGAGGGATCGCTCATTGCACCACGCCCGCAGTCGAAAGATGCCCGCATTCTAGCCGCACTCGCATGCCGCCCCCCTTGGACCTTCGTCCAGCCGACGGGCTCCGGCGCATCCACCGCGCGCGGTTTGCCTGCCCGGCGGGTTTTGCGCAGAATCGTCCGCCCGGCCATCGGTCTGTCTTCCGGCCTGCATGCAGGTAGGCCACCGAACGGCATCCATGCGTCCTTCCCTCCATCGTTTCCTGGCCATCCTGCGCTGGCGCCTGGCGCGCCACGGGATGCTGCTTTCGGGCGCCCTGCGCAGCCTGGCCAGCCGCGGCATCGGCGGCACGACGGCCACCATCCGCAGGCGGCTGCAACCAGTGGACGTGCCGACGCCGGCAGCGGCCACGCCGGAGCTGGCATCTTCCGACGGCCCCCTGTTGCTGTTCATCGATGCCGGCGCGCCCACGCCCGAGCGCGATTCCGGCTCGGTGCGCGCCTGGCGCATCCTGCAGTCGTGCCGCGAGCTGGGTTGGCAACTGGCCTTCATGCCGGACAACGGCCAGGTGCCGGAGCCATCCGCGCGCCTGCTCGGCGAGCTGGGCGTGGAAGTAATCGGGGTTCCCGGTCGCCCGCGCCTGGACCGATGGCTGGCGCGCAATGGCGAACGCGTCCGGACCGTGTTCCTCTGCCGGCACCATGTCGCCCGCCGCCACCTGCAATTGCTGCGCGCGATGACCAGCACGCAGGTGGTGTTCGACACGGTGGACCTGCACCACGTCAGGCTGCACCGCGCCGCCGCCCTGCAGGCCGCGCCAGACCTGCAGGCCGAGGCCGAGCGGGCCCGCCGGGAGGAATTCGCGCTGATCCGGGCGTGCGACGCCACCGTGGTGGTCAGCCATGCCGAGCATGACTACCTGCGCCGGTCCGGCGTCGGCACCCCGTTGTGGGTACTTTCGAACGTGCACGACGTGGCGGCGGGCGAGCGCCGCTTCGAGGACAGCCGCGACCTGCTTTTCGTGGGCGGCTACCAGCACCACCCGAACCGCGAGGCGATCGCATGGCTGTGCGAGGCGATCATGCCGGAACTGCGCAAGCGCCTGCCCGGCGTGGTCCTGCACCTGGTCGGCGACATCCCCGAGGCCGCCGCGGCCGGGCTGCGCAGCGACGACATCCGAGTGCACGGGCAGGTGCCGACAGTCGAGCCGTTCCTGCTGGGCTGCCGGATCAGCCTCGCGCCCCTGCTCAGCGGTGCCGGCGTCAAGGGAAAGATCAACGAGGCCATGAGCCACGGCTTGCCGGTGGTCGCCACGCCCGTCGCGGCCGAGGGCATGTTCCTCGCGCATGGCGAGAACGCGCTGATTGCCGAGGACGCCATCGCCTTCGCCGAGGCCACCGCCCGCCTGTACCGGGATGGCGAGCTGTGGCAACGGCTGTCGCGCAACGGCTACCGCAACATCGAAGCCCATTTCTCCTCGGCCCTGGCACGGCGCACGCTGCAGCAGCTGCTTGGTTTGCCGCAGGTTGAGGAGGCAAGTGGGACAATACCCGCCGGTCCGAGTACCGCATCCCGCATTCCCAAGGAGTAATCCATGCCGCTTCCCGCCTTCAAGGCCTACGACATCCGCGGCCGCGTGCCCGGGGAACTCAACGAGGACCTCGCAAGAAAGATCGGCAAGGCACTGGCGGCGCGGCTGGGCGAAGGCGCGGTGGTGCTGGGCCACGACGTGCGCCTGACCAGCCCCGGCCTGCAGGAAGCGCTGGCCGCCGGGCTGCGCGGCGCGGGCCGAGAGGTGGTCGACATTGGCCTGTGCGGCACCGAGGAAGTCTATTTCCAGACCGACCACCTCGGCGCGGCCGGCGGGGTGATGGTCACCGCCAGCCACAACCCGATGGACTACAACGGCATGAAGCTGGTCAAGGAGCAGGCGCGGCCGATCAGTTCGGACACCGGCCTGTTCGCCATTTCCGATGCGGTGGCCGCCGATGAATCACCGGCCACCGCGCCGCGTGCCGGGCAGGTCGAACGGCACGACAAGAGCGCCTACATCGCGCACCTGCTCTCGTATGTCGATGCCGCCAAACTCAAGCCGCTGAAGCTGGTGGTCAACGCCGGCAACGGCGGCGCCGGTGCGATCATCGACCTGCTCGCGCCGCACCTGCCGTTTGAATTCATCCGCATCTGCCATGAGCCGGACGGCAGCTTCCCCAACGGCATCCCCAACCCGCTGCTGCCGGAGAACCGCGCCGCCACCGCCGAGGCGGTGCGCGCGCACGGCGCCGATTTCGGCATCGCCTGGGACGGCGACTTCGACCGCTGCTTCTTCTTCGACCACAACGGCCGCTTCATCGAGGGCTATTACCTGGTCGGCCTGTTGGCGCAGGCGATCCTGGCGCGCAATCCGGGCGGCAAGGTGGTGCACGACCCGCGGCTGGTGTGGAACACGGTGGAGATGGTCGAGGCGGCCGGCGGCGTGCCGGTGCTGTGCAAGAGCGGGCATGCCTTCATCAAGGAGAAGATGCGCGCCGATAACGCGGTCTACGGCGGCGAAATGAGCGCCCACCATTATTTCCGCGAGTTCGCCTATGCCGATTCGGGGATGATCCCGTGGCTGCTGATCGCCGCGCTGGTCAGCGAATCGGGCCGCTCGCTGGCCGACTGGGTGGAGGACCGCATGGCCGCCTACCCGTGCAGCGGCGAGATCAACTTCAAGGTCGCCGACGCCACCGCCGCCGTCGAACGGGTGATGCGGCACTTCGCCGCGCAATCGCCGGTACTCGACCACACCGACGGCATCAGTGCCGACTTCGGCGACTGGCGCTTCAACCTGCGCAGCTCCAACACCGAGCCGCTGCTGCGGCTGAACGTCGAAGCGCGCGGCGACGCCGCGCTGATGCGCGCGCGCACCGACGAAATCTCCACCCTGCTTTCGGCCTGAGGCCCTGCCATGAACGCCATCACTCCCGTCATCCTGTCCGGTGGCTCCGGCACCCGCCTGTGGCCGCTCTCGCGCGAGGCCTACCCCAAGCAGTTCCTGCCGCTGGCCGGCACGGCGACCATGCTGCAGGCCACCTGGCAGCGCGTGGCCGCCATCGCCGCGCACGGGCCGCTGGTGATCGCCAACGAGGCGCACCGCTTCGTCGCCGCCGAACAGCTGCAACAGGTCGGCGCGCAGCCGCAGGCGATCATCCTTGAGCCGGTCGGCCGCAACACCGCACCGGCCATCGCCGTGGCCGCACTGGAAGCCACCGGCAACGACGAGGACCCGCTGCTGCTGGTGCTGCCCTCGGACCACGTGATCGCCGACGAGGCCGCCTTCCATGCCGCGGTGCGGCTGGCCGCGGCCGCGGCCGAAGCCGGCAAGCTGGTGACCTTCGGCATCGTGCCGAGCGGCCCGGAAACCGGCTACGGCTACATCAAGGCCGCACCCGGCAATGGCGCGCGCGCGGTCGAGCGTTTCGTCGAGAAGCCCGACCTGGCCACCGCCACCGATTACGTCGCCAGCGGCCACTACCTGTGGAACAGCGGCATGTTCCTGCTGCGCGCCTCGCGCTACCTGGACGAGCTGGCGCGCTTCAACCCGGCCATGCTTGAGGCCTGCCGCGGCGCCTGGCAGGGCGCACGCCGCGATGCCGACTTCACCCGGCTCGATGCCGCGGCATTCGCCGCGGTGCCGTCCGACTCCATCGACTACGCGGTGATGGAAAAGACCGCCGACGCGGTGGTGGTGGCGCTGGACGCAGGCTGGAACGACGTCGGCTCGTGGACCGCGCTGCGTGATGTTTCCACCCAGGACAGCCACGGCAACGCCCATCGCGGCGACGTGATCGCCATCGACTGCCGCAACACCTACGCCTATGGCGAGAAGCTGGTGGCGCTGGTCGGGCTGGACGACGTCATCGTGGTGCAGACCGACGATGCGGTGCTGGTCGGCAAGGCCGACCGCATGCAGGAGGTCAAGGACGTGGTGGCGCGGCTCAAGGCCGAGGGCCGCAGCGAGGCCAGCTGGCATCGCAAGGTCTATCGCCCGTGGGGCGCCTACGATTCGATCGACAACGGCGCGCGCTTCCAGGTCAAGCGCATCACCGTGAAGCCCGGCGGCACGCTGAGCCTGCAGATGCACCACCACCGCGCCGAGCATTGGGTGGTGGTCAGCGGCACCGCCGAGGTCACCCGCGGCGACGAGGTGCTGCTGCTGGGCGAGAACCAGAGCACCTACATCCCGCTCGGCGTCACCCACCGCCTGCGCAACCCCGGCAAGCTGCCGCTGGAACTGATCGAGGTGCAGTCCGGCAGCTATCTGGGCGAGGACGACATCGTGCGTTTCGAGGACACCTACGGGCGCAGCTGAGCACAGCAGCGATCTCCGGTGGGGGCCGGCCGTTGGCCGGCACTGTCCCATCGACCGCATGAATGCCCCACGGCGCTGCCGCGCCATTGCCCGACCAACTGTCGGGTGCCACTCGCCGATGCCGTTTTTCTGGTAGATGCGGGGCTTGCCCCGCATGAAGCTGTATCGAGAATGCCCCATGCGGGGCAAGCCCCGCATCTACGTCACCCTTTCGATTCAGCGCTGCGCCAACTCGCGCAGCACCTTGCCCACGCCGTCGCGCCAATCCGGTAGTTCGATACCGAAATCGGTTTCCAGCGACGAGGTATCAAGGCGCGAATACGCCGGGCGCCGCACTGGCGTCGGGTACTCCGCCGTGGTGATCGGCGTCACCCGCGGCGCGCGTTCGATCATGCCGGCAGCCAATGCCTGCCTGAAGATTTCTTCGGCGAAACCATGCCAACTGGTTTGCCCGGAGGCAGTCAGGTGCCAGGTGCCGGACAACCCACCCGGATGCCGCAATGCCCGCGCGGTGGCATCGGCGATCAGCGCCGCCGGCGTCGGCGTGCCGATCTGGTCGGCGACCACCCGCAGTTCATCGCGCTCGGCGCCCAGCCGCAGCATGGTCCGCAGGAAATTGTGGCCATGCGCGGCATGGACCCACGCGGTGCGGAAGATCAGGTGGCGGCCACCGGCCACGCGCACTGCCTCCTCGCCGTCGCGTTTGCTGCGGCCGTAGACGCCCAGCGGCGCGGTTGCATCACCGGGCAGATAGGGGCGCGTTCCCCGCCCATCGAACACGTAATCGGTCGAGTAGTGCACCAGCGGCGCGCCGCGCGCCGCGCACCAGCGCGCGATCACGCCCGGTGCCTGCGCATTGGCGCGGTATGCCGCTTCCGGCTCCTGCTCGGCGCGATCCACCGCGGTGCAGGCGGCGGCATTGACCACCCGCGAGGGCCGCAGCCGATCCAGCAACGCCGGCAAGCTGCCGGGCTGGTCGAAATCGGCCACTTCACAGGCACTGCCATCGGGCAATGCACCGCTACGGGTCGTCGCAATCACCTCGCCCAGCGGCGCCAGCGCGCGCAGCAGTTCCTGCCCGACCTGACCGTTGCCGCCGAACACCAGCACGGTCATGGCCGGTAAACCGGCAGGCGGTCTTCCGCAATGTCGCCAAGGAACGGCGCTTTTTCGTCCTTGGCCGAAAGCACCGGCGCGCTGAGCGGCCAGTCCACGGCGATGTCGGCATCGTTCCAGCGCACGCCGGCATCGGCTTCCTTCACGTACACGTCGGTGCACAGGTAGCTGAACACCGCGCGCTCGGACAGCACCGCGAAGCCGTGGGCGAAACCCTCCGGTATCCAGAACTGGCGACGGTTTTCGGCACTGAGGATCACCGCCTCCCACCTGCCGAAGGTCGGCGAACCTCGGCGAATATCCACCGCCACGTCATACACCTCGCCTTCGAGCACGCTGACCAGCTTGCCCTGCGGCCGCGGCCACTGGTAATGCAGGCCGCGCAGCACGCCCTTGACCGAGGTGGAGACGTTGCTCTGCACGAACTGCGTCGGCAGGCCATGTTCGGCGAAACGCTCGGCGTTCCATGTTTCGAAGAACACGCCGCGCGCATCGCCGAATACCGCCGGCTCGATCGCCCTGCAGCCCGGCAGGGAGGTTTCGATCACTTTCACGGCACTATTCCACGTTGCAGCAGCGTGTGCAGGTACTGGCCATAACCGTTCTTCAGCAATGGCGCGGCCAGCGCTTCCAGCTCCGCGTCGCTGATCCAGCCCTGGCCATAGGCGATTTCCTCCGGACAGCAGACCTGCAGGCCCTGCCGGGTCTGGATGGTCTCGATGAAATTGGAGGCTTCCAGCAGCGAGGCGTGGGTACCGGTGTCCAGCCACGCGTAGCCACGGCCGAGCTGCTCCAGGTACAGCGCACCGGCGTCGAGGTAGCGCTTGTTCAGATCGGTGATTTCCAGTTCACCGCGCGGCGAGGGCCGCAGTTCGGCGGCATGGTCGCTGGCGTTGCCGTCGTAGAAATACAGGCCGGTCACGGCGTAGTTCGAGCGCGGCCGCGCGGGCTTTTCCTCGATGCCCACGACCTTGCCGGCGGCATCGAATTCGGCCACGCCATAGCGCTCGGGGTCGTTGACCCAATAGCCGAACACGGTGGCGCCCTGCGTGCGCGCACCGGCATTGCGCAGCAACTGGCGCAGGCCGTGGCCGTGGAAGATGTTGTCGCCCAGCACCAGGCAGCTGGGCTTGCCGGCGACGAACTCGCGACCGATCAGGTAGGCCTGGGCCAAGCCATCAGGGCTGGGCTGCACGGCGTAGCGGATGTCCATGCCCCACTGCGAACCGTCGCCCAGCAGCGCCTGGAACAGCGCCTGCTCGTGCGGCGTGTTGATGATAAGCACCTCGCGGATGCCAGCCATCATCAGCACGCTCAAGGGGTAGTAGATCATCGGCTTGTCGTACACCGGCAGCAGCTGCTTGCTGACGCCCTTGGTGATCGGGTACAGCCGGGTGCCGGAGCCACCGGCGAGGATGATGCCCTTGCGTTGGGTCATGTCATCCATCCTCAAGCCGCGGTGCCGATGCGTTGCAGGCGATAACTGCCGTCGAGCACGCCGTTCACCCATTCCTGATTGTCCAGATACCAATCGACGGTAAAGGCGATGCCCTGCTCGAAGCTGTGCTTCGGCTCCCAGCCCAGCTCGTTCTTCAGCTTGGACGCATCGATGGCGTAGCGGCGGTCGTGGCCGGGACGGTCGGCGACGAAGGTGATCTGGCTGCTGCGCGACTGGCCGTCCACACGCGGCCGGCGCGCGTCGAGCAGTTCGCAGATCGCCTGCACCACTTCTATGTTCTGCTTCTCCGAATTGCCGCCGACGTTGTAGGTTTCGCCCACCCGGCCCCTGGCCAGCACGGTGCGGATCGCCTCGCAGTGGTCGGCCACGAACAGCCAGTCGCGCACCTGCCTGCCATCGCCGTACACCGGCAGCGGCTCGCCGGCCAACGCCTTGGCGATCACCAGCGGAACGAGCTTCTCCGGGAAATGGTACGGGCCGTAGTTGTTCGAGCAGTTGGTGGTCAGCACCGGCAGGCCATAGGTGTGGTGGAACGCGCGCACCAGATGGTCCGAGGCCGCCTTCGATGCCGAATACGGCGAATTGGGCGCATAGGGCGTCGTCTCGGTGAACCTGCCGGTCTCGCCCAAGCTACCGTACACCTCGTCGGTGGAGACGTGCAGGAAGCGGAACGCCGCGCCGTTGCCGGCCGGCAACGCCTTCCAGTAATCGCGCACGGCTTCCAGCAACGCCAGGGTGCCGACCACGTTGGTCTGGATGAAGGCGGCGGGGCCGTCGATGGAACGGTCCACGTGGCTCTCGGCGGCGAAGTTCAGCACCGCATCGGGCCGGTGTTCGGCCAGCAGGCGGGCCACCAGTTGGCGGTCGCCGATGTCACCCTGCACGAACACGTGGCCCGGGTTGCCTTCCAGCGCCGCCAGCGTGCGCAGGTTGCCGGCATAGGTCAGGGCATCGAGGTTGACGACCCTGATGCCGCGGGCCACCGCCTCCAGCACGAAATTGCCGCCGATGAAACCGGCGCCACCGGTCACCAGCCACGTGGGCATTGCCCGTTCTCCGTTTTCATTCACTGTGCCCGGTTTCCGTCGATCCGCAGCCTGTTTCAGGCCGCAAGGATACAGGCTGCGGCATTCGCCCCGCCGTGGCCGATGCCGGGCGGGCCGCGCCGGTGAATGCACAGGCTTCCATACGCGTTCGCATGGAAATCCCCCACCCGCTAGAATCGGGCTTTCATCCGTCCGGCATGGCGCCGGCCCCCAGCAACCGAAGGATCCCGCAGCACATGAAAATCCTCGTCGCGTACAAGCGCGTGGTGGACTACAACGTCCGCATTCAGGTCAAGCCGGATGGTTCCGGCGTGGTCACCGACGGCGTCAAGCTCTCGCCGAATCCGTTCGACGAAATCGCGCTGGAAGAAGCCCTGCGCCTGCGCGACAAGGGCATCGCCACCGAGGTCGTGGTCGCCACCATCGCCCCGGCCGATGCCCAGGCGCACCTGCGCAACGGCCTGGCCATGGGCGCCAACCGCGCCATCCACGTGGTCACCGACCAGGCCATCCAGCCGCTGACCGCCGCGCGCACCCTGCTCAAGCTGGTGGAGAAGGAACAGCCGGACCTGGTGATCCTCGGCAAGCAGGCCATCGACGACGACGCCAACCAGACCGGGCAGATGCTGGCCACGCTGTGGGGCCGCCCGCAAGCCACGTTCGCCTCCAAAGTCGAGATTGCAGACGGCAAGGCCACGGTCACCCGTGAAGTCGACGCCGGCCTGGAAACGCTGGAAGTCGATCTGCCGGCGGTCATCACTACCGACCTGCGCCTGAACGAACCGCGCTTCATCAAGCTGCCGGACATCATGAAGGCCAAGGCCAAGCCGCTCGAGACCCTGCAGCTGGCCGACCTGGGCGTCGAGGCCGCCGACACGTTCAAGACCACCCACTACGCCGCCCCCGCCAAGCGCAGCAAGGGCGTGATGGTGAAGGACGCCGCCGAACTGGTGGCCGCACTCAAGCAGAAGGGGTTGCTGTAATGGCCAAGATTCTCGTCATCGCCGAACACCTGGACGGCAAGCTCAACAGCGCCGTCGCCAAGACCGTCTCGGCCGCCGCCGCCATCGGTGGCGACATCGACGTGCTGGTGCTGGCCGCCGACCCAACCGCCGTCGCCACCGAAGCCGCGCAGATCGCCGGCGTCGGCAAGGTGCTGACCCTCGCCAACCCGGCCAACGAACACGCCATCGCCCAAGTGCAGGCCCCGCAGATCGCCAAGGCCACCGCCGGCTACAGCCACGTGTTCGGCCCGTCCACCACCACCGGCAAGGACCTGATGCCGGCCGTGGCCGCGCTACTCGGCGTCAACCAGGTATCCGACCTGATGACCGTCGAAGGCCCGCACACCTTCAAGCGCCCGATCTACGCCGGCAACGCCATCGTTACCGTCGAAGTGCCGGCCGACCAGGTGGTCGTGGCCACCGTGCGCGCCGCCTCGTGGCCGGAAGCGGCCAAGGGCAACAACGCCCCGGTCGAGGCGATCAGCATCGATGCCGCACTGCCTTCGCACACCCGCTTCATCGGTCTAGCCGCCGGCAAGAGCGACCGCCCCGACCTGCAGAGCGCCAAGCGCGTGGTTTCCGGTGGCCGCGGCGTCGGCTCGGAAGAGAACTTCCAGATCATCTACAAGCTGGCCGACAGGCTCGGCGCGGCGGTGGGCGCCTCGCGCGCGGCGGTGGATGCCGGCTACGTCCCCAGCGACATGCAGGTCGGCCAGACCGGCAAGATCATCGCCCCGGAACTGTACGTCGCCGTGGGCATCTCCGGCGCCATCCAGCACCTGACCGGCATCAAGGACGCCGGCACCATCGTCGCCATCAACAAGGACGGCGACGCGCCGATCTTCGAGGTGGCCGACATCGGGCTGGTGGGGGATTTGTTCGCGATCCTGCCTGAGTTGGATGCGGCGCTATAATCGATGCACTGAGGCAAGGGCCACTACGGTGGCCCTTTTTCATGGCGTATCGGAAGGCTGACAGATCGATGGATAGCAAGAAGATCATGGCGGTATTCGGCACGCGGCCGGAAGCCATCAAAATGGCTCCGGTAGTTCGAGCCCTCCAAGCCCATCCAGGATTGACGCCGCAAGTAGTTGTCACCGCGCAACACCGGCAAATGCTTGATCAGGTCCTTGAGTTGTTCCACCTCGTCCCGGACGAGGATCTGGATCTGATGGCTCCATCGCAGACACTTCCAGACTTGTTCGCCCGCATCCTTGCCGGGATGAGTGAAGTACTGGCACGCAGGAAGCCCGACTTGGTATTGGTGCATGGCGATACCAGTACGACCCTGGCCACCGCCTTGGCTGCCTTCTATGCCCGTATCCCCGTGGCGCATGTGGAGGCAGGACTGCGCACAGGTGACCTGACCGCTCCGTGGCCGGAAGAAGCCAATCGCCGTCTGACCGCTCCACTGTCGTCGCTGCACTTCGCCCCCACGGCTCGTGCCCGCGACAATCTCATCACGGAGGGCATTGCCGCCAGCGACATTCATGTCACGGGCAATACGGTGATCGACGCGCTGTTGGAAGTAGTTGCCCGCATCGAACGGGATGGAGAACTGCGATCCAGATTGGATGCGATGTTTCCTTTCTTACAGCCAGGCCATCGTCTCGTACTGGTGACCGGGCATCGTCGCGAGAACCTCGGCACAGGCATGGAAAACATCGCTCGCGCCCTTGCCGATATCGCCGCATCCGGCAACGTGCAAGTGGTCTATCCGGTGCATTTGAATCCCAGAGTGCAGGAACCCATGCGTCGGTTGCTTGGCGACATCCCTCGGGTCCACCTGATCGAACCTTTGGACTATCTACCTTTCGTTCACCTGATGAGCCGCACCCACTTGATAATCACAGATTCAGGTGGTGTCCAAGAGGAAGCACCTTCGCTGGGCAAGCCGGTTCTGGTCATGCGGGACACCACCGAAAGGCCCGAAGCAGTCGAAGCGGGAACAGTGAGACTGGTGGGCACTGACCGGGGAAGGATCGTCGCCGAGTCGATGCGATTACTCGATGATGACGATGCCTACACCGTCATGGCACGGGCACACAATCCCTATGGTGACGGTCTTGCCGCCGCCAGGATCGTCGACACGATCCACGCTTGGATGCATCCGCCCATCTGAAGGACCACATACTCCCGGACGGCATCATGTGGAGATTCGGAGCCATCGGATATCGCGGCCGGGCTCCTTGCAACAATCGCCCCCGTGCCGTCATCAGCCATCTCCGGAAAGTAACAAAAGAGGATGACAATCCTGCTTGTCGCCCCGTTGCTGCCGACAAAGGCCTTTATCGGTTGCTCCCGGACGGGCAACGCCATGCAGAAGCCCCACAAATCCGCTTCCGCGGTCACCAATGCCGCTGGTCAGGCCAGACAGCCGAAAAGGCTCTCTTACGGGATCCAACCTGCACCTTGCCTGTTGCCTTCGGCGCGATCGGATCAAAGAGGCCGTGGCTTGCAGGCTCCAGCTCAGAATCTGGATCGAATAGCCATGTCTGGAACAGCATTAGGTAACCGACGCAATTGCCATCACCGTCGCCGGCCGTCCGGTGAGCCGAAGCGACTCGACGACGGACGTATCCGCATCGTTTCCAAGCGGGGAAGGCACTGCACGATCACGGCCACCACCAGAGAGTGAGGCAGGCTGTGGGCCTCATCCCTCTGCCAGCGGTTTGACATACCCCGATATCCCGCGACCAAGAAGGCCCACGTGGCAGCCGTGCGGCATCACCGGTGATGGACTGCTATCGGTCCCATCCCAATCCGACTGGTCCATCTCCCTCAGGGTCGTACGCTCGCCTCGGTACGCTCCGGATTTGGAACTCCGGCGGCTCCCGCCATCGCCTTTTCAAGGCGCTCAGCGAAGAAGTTGGCCATGGACCGTGAGTATGTCGCGGTCAGATGGTGGCTATCGCGCCAAACGACGACGTTGCCGATGACCGCCGGACATATTCCGTCCGGACAAACCAGATCGGTGAAGTCCAACAGTGCGACCTCCCTCTCCTCCCGACGTGCGGCAATCACCGGATCCGGCTTCGAGGCAGCGATCTCCTGAAGCCTGATCCGGCATTTCCTGTCGTTCGCAAGGCAGGACTCGGGACTGGGATCACGCCAGCGTGGCGTGTCCACCACCGCCACCACCCGGGATCCCCCGGCCATGATCTCCCGCCATAGCCCAACCATCGCTTTCCGTGGCGACGGAGGCTTATCTCCTTCCGCAGACCACGTACGGACGCCACTATGCATTTGCGCAAGGATCACCAGATCGGGACGTTCCTCGGCAATGATCCGAAGCACCTGTCGTCCCCACGCCAGGCACTCACCATAGGGTTTGCCGGCCCGCCTCAGCATCACCGGCATCAGTGGGCAGGACGACTTGGTATAGCTGAATGCGTTCCAGCCCTTCTGCTCCGCAACCTCTTCAAGAGCAGGAATCCAGTTCGCCGCGTGGGAGTCTCCAATCAGGAAGACCTTGAACTTTCCCTGCGGATCACCATAACGACAGGCAACGGGTTCGGAATCCTTGAACCGCAGATGGCATCCGTTGTCGTAGGCTGCCGCCCGGTCCTGCTTCAGTGCTGCCAACGAGGGAACATAGTCATTGCCCTGCGTGGGCGGATCACCTCCCCGTGCAAGCACCCCGGCTCCGGGATAGCGATCCCGCAGCCGCTGCGCTTCCGCCTCCTCGCGGGCAACACCCCCCAGCAACGCGCCAGCCAGCAATACGGGAACCAAGGCACCTGTGGCAATGCTCCGGATCGGCCGGTGGATTGATGTGGCGCCCGCGCCATGGTGACGGAATCGGTCTTCGACATGCACCTTGCTGAACGAGGCAAGCCCCAGTGTCGCCACGATCACAATGGCACCAGCCACTGGGCCGATCGCTCCGTCACCGGCCTTCGCCATGAAGAACACTACGATTGGCCAATGCCACAAGTAGATCGAATATGACGCATCCCCCATCCAGCGAAATGGTGGGCTTGCCAGCAACGCATACGCGCTGAAACGGGAATCGCTGCCTCCCGCAACGATGACCAAGACCGCTCCGATCGTGGGCACCAACGCCGCATATCCTGGAAAGGGGGTAGCCGCATCGAATGCAAAAACCGCCAGAGCGATACCGATCAGGCCGATCCAGCCCACCAGATCCCGTGACCATTGCCGGCATGGGATCGGAGTTACCGCGAGCAAGCCTCCCAGACTCAGTTCCCAGATCCGCGTATGGGTGACGAAATAGGCATGTGCCGGATCAGCTCGGGTCAGCCAGACCGAGGCGCCCAGCGACAGCATGGTGACGATTGCCAAAGCCATCCGCAGGCACCCGGGCAATGGCAGCCCTGCCCTCCTCGCCCCCCACGCCAAGATCGCCATCAAAGCGGGCCAGAACAGATAGAACTGCTCCTCGACCGATAATGACCAATAGTGTTGAACCGGACTGGCCGGGTTTTCCGCCCCCAGATAATCCATGGACAGATGCGCCAACCTCCAATTCTCCACGTACAACGCACTGGAGATCACCTCGAACGCGGTATCCCTCCACGCTGTCGGGGGGAGCAGTAGCGGCGTCATCAACGCAATCACAGCCAGTACGATCGTCGCCGCAGGTAGAAGGCGGCGCATCCGCTTCAGGTAAAAGATTCCTAAGCCTATGCTTCCATCTTGTTCAAGTTCTCTGAGCAGAAGCGAGGTGATCAGAAAGCCCGATATCACGAAAAACACGTCTACGCCGACGTAGCCTCCACCAATGGCGGCAGGCCAGACGTGGAAGAGAAGAACGGCGGCGACGGCGATCGCACGCAGCCCTTGTATCTCGGGGCGCATCCTGATGTTGCCGCCCTTCTCGTTCCCTTGCATTTCGCCTTGGCCCGCCAGCTTCGGATGATCCGGCGCGATGATATTTATCGATATCCTAGGCCGTTGCCGCACCTTGTGCATCACGACGCCGCGGCAAGCATGCATTTAACCGGAAGTCCATGCTGCTGGCCTTCAGCTACCTGGAGCAGGCCGCGCACCTGTCGCTGCAGACTTCACAGCCTCATGCCGGTGAGCAGCCAGGGCACGAATCCCGCGCGGCGGCAACATGAACTGGCCTGCATCGTGCCGAGCCATGCAGTAGTAGTCGTGTTCGCCGTCGATAGGCGGCAATAAGATACCCGGTAGTCGGTGCCTGTCACGTGCAGTGTCCAAGCGCATGGGTTCCAGCCGGCCGGCAATCTGTTGCCCCACCTCGCCCAACGGCCAAGCCGTGCAACTCCGCCGCCACAATTGAGATAACGTGAGCCAGCAGATGGAAATTGCCGCTGGACCCTTGATTCAACCCCAACCAGGGGCCGCCCCCGGCAATGAATGCACGTCATTCCAGGGGGCGCGTGCGCATCGGATCCGGTGCTCGGGATCCATGTAATCCCGTGGTATGCCCATGCCTTAAAGATTCACCGGGCCTCATGAGACCCGGCACAATGGCACATCAACAGGAATATCTGCGTCAACATCTGCGCCGTAGCGGGGCTATTTCGCACCATGCTTTCCTACTCCCCTGCATCCCATGCCATGGCAGCCAGTTCCTGCATCCTGCGATAGGAAGCGGTCATGGCCTGCATCTGGTTGCACCCGTTAGCGTCAAGCATCCCGCGGTGGATCCCGATGTTTCCGCTTGAGACCACGGGATCGAAATGGCTCCTGCCCACATTGTCCACCGTCCCCGACAGCAGCCAGTCCCGTACCTGCTCACGGTACACCCGATCCAGCACGAAGCGCTCGAAAGGTACCTCGCGCAGGTTCCCGAGCACCCGTTCCTGCCTGCCCTGGCGATAGGTAATGTATTTCTGCAATCCCCATCCGTAGAGTTCCGCAAGCTGGCGCGGGCTACGCCAATGGTTCTTGTCCTTGAGCCTGCGATCCGCATAGACATCCAGCGGGTCGCGGAACACTACGACGGCCCGGCTGGCCTTGAATATCTGCAGCATCTCGACCTCACGCCCGAAGATGGCATTGTTGAACAGGACGGCCCTGCCTCCCTTCTGCTCGAGCAACATGCGGCAGAGGGACTCCGTGGTCCGGCCAAGAAGATCACCGAGCCCGGCACGCATAGGGGCTTCCAGCAAGGCGGCATACCCCTCGAAGAATTCGCGGAAAGGGCGCGTGTAGGCGTGGGCATGCCGCTGTACGTTGTTCGTCGCCGCCGCACAGCTCTTGTAGCTGTTGTAACCGATCCCCGACAGACCTGTCACATGGAGGCAGAGCATGTCCCAGAGCCGTTGCCACGCCACTCGTCGCGTTGACCTTGCGGCTATCCAGAAGTCGCCCAGACCCGCGTCCGCCTGGATGAATGTCGCTTCGGTACCGGAATCGGCGTTCAGAAGGGGGGCATCACCCGCTCCTTCGAATTCGCTGAAGCCTTCGCTGCCGCGGATCTCGTCATATACGGCGCCGGAACCCGACCAGCCAAAGCCACAGATGAAAACCTTGGGCACGCCGTCGTCCCGGTTCCCGTCCGGTTCCTCGAGCAATTCTCCGGGCAACTCGGATGGCCGCTCCTTCAAGGTATCGATGATCCCGAGCATCGCAAGGCAGTCGCCCACGATCTCTTCCACCTGCTCCAGACCCGCGTATTTCACCCGGACAGCTCGCTCCATGGCCCGCGCAGCCGACCTGCCATCTCCCGAAACCAATGCCACATGGGCCAGCATCGCGAGCGCGTCAGGATTGGTGGACATACGCTTGCCTAGCCAGGCAAGCGCCTCTTCATCGATAGTGGCGAAATCAGTCGCCATACCGGCGCGGGCACCTGCGTACGACATCGCCACCGAATCGAGCGCCGTCAAGTCGACATGGTTGGCAGCAAGCCGGAACAGCTTCGCCGCCACTTCCATCTTCCTGAAGGTGAAACAAAGCCGCGCCAGTTCCAGATACGGATGCACCCCACCCTCTTCCGCACCTGACCTCGGCCGTTCCAGTTCCTGTGCCAAGCGCGTCAGGTCCTTTGGCATGCTGCCGAGAAGCACCGAAGGAGACTGCGATACCGCCCGCCGCCCGTCGGAGGACGCATGGGCGAGGAATCCGAGTACCCGACCGGCTTCGCCATGATGTCCCGCACACGCCAGCATCCCGGCCAGTCCTATCGTCTGCCCGGGTGGGAGGCCAACCTCCCGTCTCGCCTGCTCGGTGAACCAGCGGACTTGAGCCATTTCGCCCGATGTCACTGCCACGGGCAGGTGATCGATCAACCCATCCGAACCATAAGGCGCAACCCGGTGGATCAACTCCCAGCATTGCAGCGCCAGCCGGAACGGGCCTTCGCGCTCCAACTCGATCGCCAGCCGATGCAGTATCTCCACGTCGAACGGCCGGCCGGCCATGATGACCGCCTTGAATATGACGAAACGCGTACGTGGTCCACGCGAATCGATGAATTTCCGCAGATACTTTCTGAGGCTTCTCACTTTGAAAGGATTGCCTGTAAATGGAGCCATGGAATCCCGCCGGCATCACGTCCATCGGGCACTTTCATCATGATACCAAGACCTGGGCGATCACAGCAGAATGGGCGCTGCCCATGTGCAGGAGGGGAGCCCGCTTGGCCGACGCTCCCCCATAACTGCAGCTCGATCATCGATCTTCGTCTCCTGCTACCATCAACCACCAAGGAAGCCTGCGGCCGCAGCGGGAAAATAGATGGCAGGCCCTGCCCGCAAACAACCGGCAAAGTGCACTTTAATATGCCTGTCCACTTCTGCACGCATCGCATCGTTACGCTCATGCCCCGGGCAGGCTGACACGGATTTACAATCACCACGAATACATGGACCAAAGCATGAGTCACATTGACGAATATTCAGCGCCCGGGGTCAGGCCCGGCAAGAAAGTGATAGTCCAGTATGAAGCACCAGTCAACCTGATTGGCTCGATCAAGATTGCGAACTCCATAATGATTGGCGCCTATACCTATATCGTGGGGCCAGCCAGAATCGGAAACGTACGCTCCATCGGTCGATACTGCAGCATTGCTCCCGGCCTGAATGCAGCCCCTTCCGATCACCCGACCAACTGGTTGAGCACTTCGCCCTTCCAGTATTCGAAGAAGAAGTTCGCATTTTCCAACTGGCACGAAGGATTCCACTTTACTCCAAGGACAACAGAGAATGATCCGACCAGGAAGCTCCTGCCGACAACCATCGGCCATGATGTCTGGATCGGCACCGGCGTCACCATACTGAATGGAGCAAGCATCGGAGATGGCGCGATCATCGCGGCAGGATCCGTCGTGACCAAGTCCGTGCCACCCTATGCAATAGTCGCCGGGGTTCCTGCGAAGGTAATTCGCATGAGGTTCCCCGAAAATACCATCCAACAACTTCTGGAAACGAAGTGGTGGAGGTTCGATGCCAAGACGCTCTCCGGGCTCCCCTTCGACAAGCCGGCACAAGCACTGGAGGTGCTCGAATCAAGGATTGCAAGCGGCGAGGCCGTCGAAGCTCCCCCTGCCTTCAAGGCGATGAAATGACAGACCGAGGTTGCTCGACTCGATATATGATGGAAGCCGAATATATGTTCATTCATGCCACCTCGACCTTGCAGGACAAACCACTGCACGATAGCTCCCCGGCATGCTCCTTGGCACATGAGCTTCATTGGCCAGCGGCATATTCCAGTTCATGGCGTGCCTGCCCATTGACGCCGCAAACGAATGATGGCGACATACCTGCATCGAACAAGGATGGCGCATATGATTTCGGGCCAACGATTCCCGCGTGGACCGCAGGCCTGATCGAACCACCAAGACCAGGCATACCACTGCTCTTGAATTGAGATATCAGGAGATCCCCCCATGGCTGCTAGGAAAAATCCCAAGGTCGGAACGGGGGTACACGCCTTCCGTGCATGTCTTGCCGCTTACCAATTGCTTTCAGATCTGGAACGTACGCACGCGAACAGGAAAGTACGTCTGCTCGATATAGGAGGGTCACATGGGGTCCATGCGCGATTCTTTCGTGACCATGGTATCCATGTGGACCTCGTCGATATGGTCGCCGGTGATGAACCCCCGGCATTCGTCGGGGATTATCTTCAGTTCAAACCGCGCCTGCCTTATGACGTCGTATGGTCAAGCCATGTACTCGAGCATGTCCGCAACGTCGGCTTGTTCATCGACAAAATGACCCTGGATCTGGCGCCGGATGGCTATTGCGTTGCAACCGTCCCGCCGATTCGCGGTGAGAAGATGGCGTTCAATCATCTGAGCTTCTGGAACCCCGGAATGCTGCTCCTCAACTTCGGCATGTCGGGATTCGACATGGGCTCCGCGCGCCTGGCTCGATATGGCTACAACGTGAGCATCATCGCAAGATTGGCTGACGTCATTCCGGACGACATGAAAGACGGATTCCCGCAGAGCATGGTTCTGTCGCCCCTCCATTTCAACGGAGAGCTCAAGCGCCATAACTGGGAAAAGCGACTTTCCAGGTACAGAACGGCCCTTCCAATGGCTGATATTGCCTTTGCATCGCAGGCCGAAGCGGAGGAGACCATGTTCAAGGATGACTCTCCCCTCTTCTGCCTCATTGCCTCCGGAGAGAAAAAACTATTGCATTACAGGGACGGAAATCAGCTTATCCGCGCACCATAGCTTCCGAAAAGATTTCGTCCTCACCTGCTGCACCTATATGGCCTGGTTTCGCACGATCACCTCTTCCAGTTCCTACATCCAATTGCGGGATTCGCAATTCCCCGAGGTCCCCAGGCGCGCAAAGCCCAGCATCAGACCGGGCGACAACTCACCCTCGCGTCGGCAGGGGAACCGGCACCTGCCTCCTGGCATCGGCCAAGCGAATGTTGAGTTCGTCGCCCGATATTGACGAGATGCAACCATCATCGACGAGATAGAACCAGCTCTTCACGGGCGTCTGCCAATCGCCATATCTGGCTCTCAGATACCCATTAACGTCGCTCGGGGCGAGTATGTATGGATGACTCTCGGATATCGGCTGCAGATCGTCAAAATACCGCCCTGGAATCTTCCACTGGAATATTTCGACGAACAGGTGCGTGAGCAATCGGTCCTTCAGGGAATCGCCTTGCTCAATCCTCATCAGCGGTTGACCTATCCGTTTGGTGAGGTTGAGTTTCTCCGCAATAATACAAAGGCTGTAGGCGGGACGGCGGGCGATGAATGCCAGTTTCCTCCGGAGGCTTGCCCTACCTTCGCCGTTGACCGATCTGTAGACGTAGCGGGGATATTTCGACCTGGCGGAAACCAGCGAATATTTCTGTGGTGACCAAGCAGCATCTCCGTGCCTGTAGAACACATGAACCGACAGGGGCAGCGTCGTCCGTTTCCCACCGGGATGCGAGCACAGCAGGAATGCATAGGGTGCCCCCTTCAGCCATTTCTCGCGATACCAGAGCGAATATCTTTCCGCGACTTCACGACAGATATCCCGTGCCTTCTCATAGTCGTCGATCCAAATCCCGAGATCAATATCCTTTTCCCAGTGGTTCAGCCGCCCATGACGCACAAGGCCAAGCAACGAGCCGCTGTCCATCCAGCAGCGCACGCCCTCCGCGTTGAACATCCGCAGCAGTTGCTCGCACTGCTCGCCGAGCAATGGATCATCGCCAGCATGCAGGCCTTCGGCAGGCATCTCCCTGGGAGACGTGAAGGGGATGGCCGTAATGCCCGGAAGATCCAAGGCCATCCCCCCGTCCGGCTCCGCACCGGGCACCGCATGGCCCACCCCGGCAAGCAGTTCGCGCAGACGATCCCCGATGGCCGGGACATCATCAAAGCGGACCATATATTTTTTGGTGTAGAACCAGAGGAACTTCTTTATGTCGCCCTCGCTGGCGGGCGACCAATCCTTGTTATCGAGTACGGTGAAAAGCTCATTTTCCGTCCTCACCCGCCTCGTGGCGGCTGCATAATCCGATCGTCCGGTGCTCACTACGGGCTTGAGCTGGAGCAACGCTTCGGCGCCAACGCCGGAGTTGACGGTCACCACGCAGGCAGCACCAGCCACCAACTGGTGGATGTTCGCATTGGAAACGCGGATGTGTCCTGCGAGCTCGGCCTCTTCGATGGTCTGGGCGATTTCGTCGCTGCGGCACATCGGGTGGCGCTTCACGACCACGGTGGAACCCCTCGTGCTGGCCCAGCTCACGAGCGCGCGTAGCAGTGACAGCGTATCGATATCGGCCAGGCGCGCGACGGTGTCGTTGGCAACCTGCATCGGCAGGAAGATGTACTCACCCAATTCCGCGGGAAGCTCCTCTTCCGCCTGCGCGTACTTCGACTTCCCGCCCGCGACCAGTTCTCCATTCAATTGTCGCCAATGCGCGTCGGCCTCAGTCTGGTCGACCTCCGCAACGAGTTCCGGCAACGGCCTGCCAGCAACCGAGCTCCAGCCGCTATAGCCCTTTGAGTCGACGATGAAATAGCCGAACAGCGTTCCGATCTTGAGGTGGAACTGCCCACGCCGGCCTGAGTCCAGCGTATGCCAGGTAAATGCAGGCCGTAGCGCGGAAACCGGGGTGGCACCATCGACGCCGGCCTGCAGACGCGGATAGACGCTGTACCCCGCAGCCAGAAGCCCTTCGACCAGATGTTGCGCGAACCTCAGCTGCGATGAACGGTAGGCGCGCTGCTCCTCGTCATTGAGTTGAAGCGACAGGCTCGACAGCAGATAGAGCTCGACCGCCCGGTTTCCCTCACGGCCGGCCAGTTCCACGACTTCTCCCCGCGGAGTAATGCACATTTGCTCATCGGCACATGCGACCTCGTTGCGTGCGGCCAGGTCGATGACACCGGAAAGCGACCCGAGCATCTGCACGCGCTCGATGAGCTCCTGCGGTTCCACCTGTTGTTCCTGCAGGTACAGTGCTTCGGCGCTCCTGAGCATGCCGAGCCTCTGAAGCAGCGCCCGGCCATCCGCCGTGGATGGCGAATACGCGCCGTGGAACAACCTGGCCAGAATGTCCCTCCAGGCAGTACGACTGAATCTGATCGACGATGTGGTTCTATGAGCCTGAAGTAGGTTCTGCGCACGCGCCTCCTGGGGACGCCTGCTCCACTCCTCGAGCTTGAGTCCTGCTTCGAAGAAGCGCCCACTCTTTACCAGCGCCTTCATCGTCACAGGTTCGGCGCCGGCCTTTCTGGCGGCCTGCCCCCCCCTTTCTCCCTGTGTCGTGCGCATGGACCATGCAGTCATGGGAACTTGACCCGCTGCAATCCCTGTCTTTGCGACGGCATCCTGCCCATTCTCCGACAATCTGTTTTTCCTGCTCTTGCTCCTGCGCTGCTTTGCAGCGGCAACTGAGCGGGACAGCAGCAGAGCCGAAAAATCGGGCGCAGCATAGGTTTGCAGCAAGGGACGCCGAGGTTCGACCTCAACTGTCTCACGGATGGCTGCCGCCGCCAGTGCGCCACATCCGCCGCGCTGCACGAAGCACTCTTCCACGAGCGCTTCGTTCACATCATGGTAGGGGTGGTGCTCGACCAGTTCATCCACAACACGCCTGAGATCTCCCTTGTCCGTCATATAGGGACCGATGCGATGCCGCTGTGATATCTCGAGCGCCGAATCGTCCGCTTTCCTGTGCCCGGCGAAGTCGGCATCCTCGTCGCCAACCAGCACGACAGGCTTGCGGCAATAGAGCGCATCGAATATCGCGCCGGACATGTCCGAAACAACGACGTCGGCGACCTCCTGCAGATGGAGGCCCAGATCAAGCATCGGGGGAAAGGAATCGGCATAGATGAGCCCCGACGAACGCGCGCCATCTTCCTTGTCCCTGATCGAGCTCAGGTGGTGCGGACGAACAATGACATTGAACTCGTCGCTGAACCCGCCAAGTGCCGTCGCAAACGCATCCGAAGTGCTCAAGTCCCCCCATGTAGGCAGGTAGACCAAGGTCTTCTTTTCTGGATCAAGGCGGCTCCGCACCAAGTCCAGCCGGTCCGGGTTGAGCCGATGTTCGAAATATGGATCGAAACGGGGGTTGCCGGTCTGGGAGACTTGGCACATCTGTCCGATCAGGGACTCACTGTAGGCGCCGTATACAAGGCCCCGTTCCGCGGTGAACCAGCGGGCGTTGTATGCGGTCTTAGGCTTGGCCAGCGAGTATTGCTGCATGACCAGCTTCGTGAGTTTCCAGGGTTGCTTCAGCGGCGGGCGGAACTGGCTGACGATGGCATCGTACTGGCCATCCAGAGAGTGCAGGTCAAGTTCCGACAGGAACCGGCAATACGCACCGTAAGGAACAAGCCAAGCAGGATCAAAATCCCTTAACGCCTCGGGACTGCGGTCGATGAAGATGAAATCCGGCTCGTCGAAATGCCTGGCGATTTCGACGGAATGGGCGACTTGGAACTGGTTCCAGACGAGAAAACCTATGCGCATGACGAGATGTTATCCAATTCACAAAAAGACGGCAGGACCGGAAGCCAGGCATCAAATCGGAGAAGCGGCACCCTGCCGAACCTGCAACCCGTAGTCAGTTTCCACCTGCTCCAACGCTGCCGCGAGCAACTCCGCCACCTCACCGGTGGAAACGCTCCTGATATTGTTGTCGGCCCTTCCCGGCGTGATCATCTCACCAACGAGGGCCATCGCATCCCCGCTATCGGGTACATACTTGCGGAACAGTTCCGCGACCTGCAGTTCCCCAAAGAGTTCGCCCAACCGGCCCACGAACTCATCGACATCCGCATGCCCAACCGCACGCGCAAGGTCATGGAGCCTTCCATCGTCGGCCCCGGCGTTGAACCTCATCAGCACCGGCAAGGTGAAACTGCATGCGACCCCATGCGGAAGGTTGAACTTCGTAGTCAATGGGTACGAGATCGAATGTGCCAGCGCCGTGCGCGTCTGGCTGATCGCCATGCCCGCCAGCAGGCTGGCCTGCATCATCAGGCCACGGGCTTCGATGTCGCGGGAGTTCCCCTTCAGGCGGAGCAGCGCGGGCAGCGACAGTTGCAACGATTTCGCCGCTAGTCCCAGGGTAATGGGATTGGCATTGTGGTTCCAGGTGGACTCTAGGGCATGCGACACGGCATCCAGGCCCGAGGATATGGTCACCTCCTCGGGTAGTTCCAGAGTCAGTTCGGGATCCAGGATTGCGATGGCCGGATAGAGATCGACGCCGGTCACCGAATACTTCTTGCCCAATTCGAAATCCCAGATCGTACCGAACGGGGTCACCTCGGCGCCTGTCCCGGCGGTCGTGGGGATGGCGACTACCGGCAGTGCCTTCACCGGCGAGGGCATGGCGATGCCCTCGCGGAAATGCCCGGCCAAAGTTGTCCCCGCCGGCTGGGTAAGCAGGCGCGCCACCCCTTTGGCGGTGTCCATGCTGCTGCCCCCGCCCAGCGCCACGATGCAATCCGGCTCCATCCCGCGCAGCACATGCGCCTGTGCGTCCACATCGCGGACATCGGGATTCGGCTTGACGTCATCGAGTACCGCCACCAGACGGTCGCCCAACGAAGCACGGATGCGATCGACGACACCTCGCCGGGAAAAACCTGGACTGGTCACCAATACCATCCGCCGGAAGCCGGAATGCTCGGCCAATCGCGCGGAGCTTCCCGCGGAGGCAATCACCCGCACTGGGTTGAAATACGTCCAATTCGTCACGATCACACCTGTATTTCCATGGTTCGGCTTCAAGGAAGAAGTGGCGGCTTGGCCGCCACCGCAACGATCACAAGCCGATCTGCTTCATCAGAGCATCGCGATTCTCGACCGGACTCGACTTCGGGCGGCCCAAGTCATCGCGCGCGCCCTTGTTCACCCGGACCTCGAGCAGCACCGGTCCTTGCTGGGCATGCGAAAGCTCTGCCAGTGCCGAAGCGACATCCTCGCGCGTGGACACCGAAAGCGCCTGCTTGTATCCGCAGGCCCTGGCAATCCCCACCAAGTCGATGTCGAAGCCCGCGGTGGGCTGGCCACCGACGGAATCATGCGCGCCATTGTTGATAACGACATGCACGAAGTTCGACAGGCCTGACTGGCCGATGATCGCCAGGGAACCCATGTGCATCAGTACCGACCCATCGCCGTCCATGCACACGACCCGGCGTCCCGGCTGCACCCTGGCCATTCCCAACGCGATAGAGGCCGTGTGCCCCATGGCACCGACCGTGAGGAAATCGTTGCCCTGCCCCTCGCCTCGCGACGCCCGGTATTCATAAAGCTCCCGGGAGGTTTTGCCTGTAGTCGAGATGACGACGTCTTCGCTGCCAAGCAGGTCGACGATGCACTTCACCGCTCCTTCCCGGTTCATCGGGAAGTCGGTCATCTGATCCTTCTTCAGCTTGTACTTGGCGAATGTCCCCTTCCGCACCAGAAGCGCCACCGGGATCTTGCGTTCCCGCATCAGGCCGCACGCCTTGGCTATCACGTCCCCTGCGTCATCCATGCTTGCGTCAAGCTCGAACCACGGCACCTCCATGGCATCGAGCATCGCCGTCATCACGCGTCCCTGCTTGACGTGCTGCGGCTCGTCCTTGACGCCGGGCTCGCCACGCCAACCGATGAGCATCAGCATCGGAATGCTGTACACCTCTGCGTCGGCGAGCGACAGCAGCGGATTGACCGCATTGCCCAGCCCGGAATTCTGCATGTAAACCAGAGCCGGCTCGGCAGTGCCGAGATAGTGTCCCGCCGCCAGCGCGATGGCATTGCCTTCGTTGGCAGCGATCACGTGATCGCTGTCCGGCGCATGGTCGGTGACATATGCGCAGAAATCGGCCAACAGCGAATCCGGCACCCCGGTGAACAAGCGCACGCCCTGAGCGCGGATCTGCTCGAAGGTCTTCTCCGGCTGCAACATCACTTGGTCCCCGGAATCAGTTCAAGGATGTCCTTGATGGACAGAAGCTTGGAATCAACTTCCTTGGAGCGACCGTGCTCCAGGATCGAGCGCGCGGTATCCATCATCGCCGGATAGGCGGCACGCAACAGGTGGTTGGCATAGATCACCACCCGTACACCACGATCGATCAACTCCTGCTCGGTAACCTGGTTGTAACTGGAAGGAACCACGATGAGGGGGGGGCGTCGCTCCAACTTTGCATACAGATCGCAAAATTCGAAGATCTCGTCCGGGGTCTTCCTGCGGCTATGGATCAGGATGCCATCGGCGCCGGCCTTGATGTAGGCATCCGCCCGCGTGATCGCATCCTCCAGGCCCTGATCCAGGATCAGGCTTTCGATACGGGCAACGATCATGAAATCGTCGGTGACCTGTGCGGCCTTGCCCGCCTTGATCTTTTCGCAGAAGCCCTCGATCGAGTCCTGCATCTGCGGCACATCGGTACCGAACAGCGAGTTCTTCTTCAGGCCCACCTTGTCCTCGATGATCGCCACCGAAACGCCAAGGCGCTCAAGAGTCCGTACGGTGAACTGGAAATGCTCCACCTTGCCACCAGTATCGGCGTCATAGACGATCGGCTTGGTGGTGACCTCGAGTATGTCGTGCAGGGTATTGGTGCGCGAAGTCACGTCCACCGCTTCGATGTCGGGCTTGCCCTTGGCCGTGGACTCGGTGAGGCTGCTGCCCCACATGCCATCGAATTCCCGGCGCCCTTCCGGGCCATCGAAGTAGGCGTTTTCCACAATCAGGCCAGTGAGGCCGTTATGCGCTTCCATCAGCCGCACCAGTGGCTTGGCATCCAGAAGGCGACGGAATTTGTTGCGACGAATGTCCGGGGTGGTGCCGATTTCGCGCAGTGCCTTGTTGAGCTGGGTGGAAGATATCCCGTCGGTGTAGCTGACCTCGACCAGTTCCCCGCCCCACTCGGCCAGTGCATTGATGACGTCCTGTCGAACCTGACGCTGGACGCCCTCACGCCAATCGTCACCATGCACCACGTAATCCGGCTTGTATTGACGCAAGTTCGGCACGTAATCAAGCGTCTCCTGCGGAACGACGCGGCTTACGCCCTTGAGCTGCTCCACTACCTGGCATCGCTGTTCATACGCCATGTAGGGAAGCCGCTTGTAGCTGGCGATGGCACGATCCGTGAGCAACCCCACCGTCACCTCGCCCAGCTCCGCCGCCTTGCGAATCACGTTCAGATGCCCGGGATGTACCAGGTCCGCGCTCATTCCGACATAAACAGTCTTTCCCATCATTCCCTCTTCATCAGTTTCAGGCCATAAAAAAACAGGCGGCAATCCATTACAAGCGTCGATTACCCGCCCATGTATCACTCTCATTCCAATAGAGCCTGCCTCGGGCATCGACTCTCCGCAAAGGCCCAAGGAGACGCACGAGCAGCAATCCACTCAACATCATGCGGCATCCACGGCTGGTGGTCGGCGGATGCCTTGTCTGTGATCCGAGAGACCGCTGGAAGCACTCGACCCGCGCAAGTACGCATTCTCGACTCCATCATCAACTGGCCGAGGCATAGTTGCCGGGACACTCAATACTCCACCAGGACGCAATCGCTGTGCCATCCGACATTATGGCACCCTTGACTCCTTGTGGACGCGGCATTCTTCGCAGTTTGCCAATGTCTGCCACCACATGTGAAACGAAGGTTTCCCATGAAACATCCTCCCCGTCGCATCCGACATTGCCTGCCATGCGATGAACGAAGACTATTCGCCAACGACTGGCCCGGGGAGCGCTGGGGCCGCACAGGCAACATGTACGTTTGAGGCATCAACACAATGCCTCTCGGGAAGAGTCCACCAGGCCACCGACTCGACGCGATCTCAGTCGGATATCCTGCTCGTCGATGCTCCAGGTATGGAATCCCGGCTGTGCACTGCGGCAGCGTACGAAGTTGAATCCATCCATGGACAACACATTCAACCCCGCTTCGTAGCAATGCCTGATGAAATCGGAGTCGGATCCTCCGCGACGACGCTCCGAGAATGGAATCGCTTCCAGTACACGACGGTGTCCCCCCAAGGTTCCGCCCGCCACCAAGGCCGAGCGTGCCTTGGTGGCCTCATGGACGAGGTTGGCATGCCTTGCCCACTCCGCATCCCACAACAGTTCGTCACGGCTTTCCAGATAATTGAACATCGGGGGCTTGCCGAAAACGTCGAATTGCCCCGTTTGCTGGTACAGCATGACGTCGCTCAGGTAATTGGCTCCATATAGATCATCGTCATCCACTTTGGTCCAGTAGGGGGCATCGGTCTGGCTGACGGCAAAATTCAGGCACGCGCCAAGGCTGAGGCTCTTGCCGGCCCGGAAGAAGCGGATAGGCTCGCCTTCATGCACCAAGATTCGGTATCTGTCGATATCCACGTCGTCGCCATGAATGACGATCACCAATTCCTTATTCGGGTACAGGTCACTGCGGAAACGCCGAATGCATTCCTCCAACCGATCAGGGCGCATGGTCACCAGCAGGCAGGCGATGCGTGGGCAGGAGGGAATGAAATCCACTTTTATCGAAAGCTTATCGGCCATGTATTGGAGCCGATGGGCAATGGTGTGGGCCGACATCAGCCTGCGCCATGCCAAGTGGCCCCGGCGCGCATGCAGCAACGGATCGGCCATGAACTTCAACAGTCCCGCCAATGGCCCTTCCCCATGGGTGTCGTCAGGCAGCCTCAACTCCGGCAACCACGGTTCGTTCCCATCCAGACGCAGAACCATCGCGCCACTAGCAGCAGCACGAGCCATTCCCAGCTCACTGCGCCAGCCACCCGCAAGCGGAGCCGCGGCGAAGACTTCCGCCCCCTGCAGGCGGTTCATGACCAGTTTTTCCTGCCACCCGAGACACCCAATGGTGAAATTTTCGAAAGCGGCGCAATCGGCAAGCCGGACCTTGCCGAAATCCCAATGGCTCTCGGCAACGAGCAGGCCATGAGCCTTCAATTCATGCAAACGGGGCAATTCGGCAAGCCCGTTATGCAGATCCCACCAACCATCGAACACGATGTTGGTGCGCAAAGCATCGGCAGCCCCCATCAACCCGCAACTACGCAAGGGATTATGCAGCGCCGGTTGGATCGCCGGAGGCAGGTACTCGATTCTGGCTTCGGGAAAATCCTTGTGGAGTTGCGCGGCAACCTCCGCATCTGCAACGCAGACCAGATCGGCCTGGCCGGCCAACCATGCGAAATGCCGGTAGTTGCCGGGTGTTTCCCGGAACCATACGATGACCGGGAGCCCCACCGCCTTGCAATGATCCAATAGATGCTGGCACTCGCTGCGATCACCCTCACTCGTGAATGCATAGCGCCAGTTCCGGTGCTCGACATGCCAGACGGTTTCGATAATCAGGAAACGCAGCGCACCGGGAACCAGCCTGGTCCGCCAGTTCGCCTCATCGAGCATGGCCACCTTGGCATCGAAGGACAGTTCGGTACGTAGCTCGGCACTGCCGATGAAACCGATGGCTGGCGCGTCATCCCTCCAGCCCAAGTATTCATCACCCGGTTCCGATCCGAGACCATCTAGAGCATGCAATACCTTGGTCTGCACGACCCCTTCCAACCCGGGGTACAAGTTGAGCATCCGGCAGGTGGCATTGGCCGCTTCCAGATCGTCCAGTTGCGGTCGGCGCAAACCCGCCGGTAGGCCCAACAGCCCGCATTTGGCTGCCATGCCTTCATCGCCCGCCACCGCGGTCGCTACCGGAGCATGCACAGCCGGTCCGGCCGAGCCACGCTGCAATTTGGCTACCAGCCAGCGCAGTGGAGCCGTCAGCCGCCAGGAACGACTCCTGAGCATTGCATCACGCTCTTGGAGCAGGGCCGCACATGCTCCCTTCTCATTGGCAAGCGTAGACTCCAGCCGCTGCACGTCCCGGCGAGCCTCCGCCAGTTGCCTACCGAGAATCTGTGTATTCGATCGATCCATTCGCTCAGCACCCTTGCCCTTGTTCCGGCGGGGCCCGTTCGCCCGTTGCCACCAGGCGTTCCATCATCGCGGCCATATGACGGGCCACCTGGCTCCAGCCAAATTCCGCGACAACCCGGTCGTCCAGATCCAGATCGATTGAATCGAGCCTTCCAGCCCGCTTTCGCTCGGCCAGCGCCTCAAGAAGCCCAGCCATCGCCTCCCGATCATTGCCACATACCCATCCCCTCCGTCGCCCCCGGATTAGAGCCGCCGAGACATCCGACTCCACGACATTGCCGACATGGATGATCGGGCGCCCTGACCCAAGATATTCATAGATCTTGCCCGGCACCTGGCATGGATTGTCATTGGCGATATTGACCAATACATCCGCCTGCCGCTGCAAAGCCACGGCATTGCGGTGCGGCAGGAAGCCGAGCATCCGGAATCGTTCCGGTTGCGCCTCCAGCCTGGGCCTGAGCCACTCCGGAATATTCGACGACGCAATGTTCAGCCTGACCCCAGGCGTCTGCGCGACCGCATCCAGCAACACATCCGGACGCCGGAACTGATAGAACGAACCGGTATAGAGAAGCTCGAGCCGCAAGGTATCGAAGAACCCCGCGGCGGAAGAAATCGGCGGCGGCGCATCATCCTCGAAACCCTGCGTCAGTATCTGCACCCTGTTTGGTGCCAGTCCTGCCGCGCCATGCCGTTCCAGGAGCAAATCACGCGTCCCCGGTGCGGTGACGGTAACGCCATCGGCCAATTCCATGACCCGGCGTTCGAGCCGCAACGCCCGGCGCCGCCAGCGCCTTGGCGTGTAATCGGCAAGCACAGGATCGCCAAGGTCGGCAATCCAGGGAATATCCCGGTAGCGCCGTTTCAGGTTGATTGCCAACTCCAGCGTCGTTGCCGGTTCATGCGAACTCACGATGATGTCCGGACGTATATCCCCAAGCAGGCTCATCGAAGCGCGCCGTGCAGGGAAATACCATTCGCCACGCGCATCCGGGAATATTGCCTGCGTTGCGATCTTCCTCAGTTTCTCTACCAGCCTTCCCTTCCAGTTCAGCCGTGACTCGCGCAGGGCCATCACCGGCTTCACCACGGCGCCATCCACCGGTGGCACTGCCATTCCCACCACGATATCCATTGCAGCCGGTCGATTCCGGGCAGCTTTCGCCACCTTGCCCGCATGGCGTCGTGCCAGCATGGCTACCACACCGGTGATCGGTCCTCCGAACACGCGGTGTACTCGAACCTGCCCCGGCAACTCAGGCAATCCAGCGGTTTCCCAACCCAGCTCAGCCGTCAGCACATGGACTTCATGCCCCATCCGCGCCAGTTCACGGCACAGGTAGGTCCAACGCAAGGACTGCGGTGATGGACTGGGCGGAAACTCATAGGCGATAAGCAGGATGCGCATATCGCGGCTCAAGTGGCGGAAGGATTGTTCTTGCCTTGGAGTTCGCCATGTGATTCATGCGACCCAACGCTGGCTCGCGCATCCGCATTGCCATTTGTTGCAACCATCTCCTGCCCTGCAACTTCGGTTTCAGTAGTCAGAGCCGACGCTTTCGCCTTCTTCTTTTCCGCCATGGCAGTCGCCTTTGCCTCTTTTTTTGCCAGCTCCCTGGCCTTGGCCTTGGCGACCAGCTTCTCGGCCGCCTTGAGCTTGGCTTTCCGGGCGGCACGCCGGCGTGCTGCGTCCTCGGGCGTCTCGATGATCGGGTGCAGACGGCGATACTCGGCCATCACGTCCGCCACACTGCCATCGGACACAATTTTTCCATCATCGACCAGCAATGCACGGTTGCAGAGCTTCCGAAGCAGTGAATCGTTGTGACTGGCGACCACCACTATCTTGCTTCCATTCACCCGGTCCGTCATGCGCTGCCGCGCACGCCTTACGAATTTTGCGTCACCAGCCCCGAACCATTCGTCCAGCAACATGATGTCGGTATGAACCGCAGTGGAGATGCCGAACCCGAGTCGCATGCGCTGCCCGCTGGAAAGCGTGAGCAGACGCCGGTTAGCGACTTCTCGCAACCCGGAGAACTCCAGCACCGGCTCTACCATGTGACGAATTTCCTGGGAGGGCACCCCCATTGCGGTAGCACGCAAGAAGATGTTCTCCATGATGGTCGCCTCGGGGTTGAAACCCAAACCGATGCTGAGAAGTGCCTGCCGGGTACCATCTATGTTCACGGTCCCGCCAGTCGGTTCGAACGCACCCGCCAACACGCGTAGCAGGGTGCTCTTGCCTGCACCGTTGCGCCCCACCAGCGCAACGCGCTCGCCTTCCCTGATGGTGAAGCTCACATCGTCCAGCAAGGTTGCGAAACGCCGCCGCGGCACAGAAGTCGCGGCACCGATCAGCGTGGAGAACCAGGAGGAAGCTATTTTGTCCGGCTGTGCGTAATAGGGAACCACCAACGACAGGTTGCGGACCTCGATGGATACGGGAGTTGCCACTTCATCAGATCCAGATGGGGACATAACGCGAATACCGTCGGCAGAGGAAGATGGCGAGCAGCCAGCCTGACAAGGTCAGCAGTGCCACATATGCAATCGAGGATTGCGGCGGCATCCGCCCGAACAATGGCTCGCGGACGATTTCCAGCATATGGAAAGCTGGATTGAGCCTGACGACCACGCCCCCCAGGCTGTCCGCAGGATAGCGATTTCCCTCCCAGATGATCGGAGTAAACAGGAAACCGACCATCAATATGGTGTTGAGCACCTCGCCAAGATCCGGCAGGCGTGCGCCCAGAATACTCAGGCTGTAGCCAACCCAGAACAGGTTGATCAGCACTATCGGAATGCTGATGAACAGGGTCAGGATGGCGGGGGCAGATACGGCTGGCGACCATATCATTACGGCCAGCATGCCGATCATCGAGAATGCGAAATAGAACAATGACTTGGCGATCGACTTTAGCGTGTAGTCGGTCAAACGGGTATTGCCGTCCTGAATGAACGACTTGTTGCTGCGGAATGCGCTCACCGAATCGTTGAGCACCATCACCATCAGGCGCCAGACGGCATAACCCATGCCCAGATGGATCATGTACGAGGCCAGATCGCGATTGAACATCCGCGCATACAGTGGCCCCGTGATCAGCATGAACACGGCTACCGGCGCCAGCAGCCAGACCAGGCCAAGCCTCGTCCGCCGATACCGCGTAACGATGTCAAGCCAACTGGAATACGCCCAGAACTCGGGGCGTCGCAGACTCAGGTTGAGTTGGGAAAAAATCTTGATGGTCATCCGCCGCCTTAATGCTTCGCTCGCTGCCCTGCTCTGTGCATCCAATTGGTTCATGCAAGTGCTGACTCAACATCCAGCCGCAAATCGCTTCCATCCTCCACCCCCACGCTCAAGCGCACCAGCGAATCACTGATGCCCAACTGCGCGCGGCGCTCGACCGGAATCGAGGCGTGGGTCATCACCGCCGGGTGGTTGACCAGGCTTTCCACACCGCCCAGCGATTCGGCCAAAGTGAACAGTTCGGTGCGCTCGCAGAAGCGCTTGGCGGCATCGAAACCGCCCTTGAGCACGATCGAGACGATGCCACCGAAGCCATTCATCTGCTTGGCCGCCAGCGCGTGCTGCGGGTGCGAGGGCAGGCCGGGGTAGATCACCTTCTCGATGGCCGGGTGGGTTTCCAGCCATTGCGCCAGTGCCAGTGCGTTGGCGCAGTGCGCCTTCATCCGCAACGGCAGCGTCTTCAAACCACGCAGGGCGAGGAAGCTGTCGAACGGGCCCTGCACGCCGCCCACCGAGTTCTGCAGGAAGGCCATCTGTTCGGCCAGTTCGTCATTGTCACCGACCACCACCATGCCGCCAACCATGTCCGAGTGGCCATTGAGGTACTTGGTGGCCGAGTGCACGACGATGTCCGCACCCAGTTGCAGCGGGCGTTGCAGCATCGGCGAGGCGAAGGTGTTGTCGACCACCACGATCAGGCCATGACGCTTGGCGATGGCGGCAACCGAAGCAATGTCCACGATCTTCAGCATCGGGTTGGTGGGGGTTTCTATCCACACCATCCGGGTTTTCGGCGTGATCGCGGCCTCGAGCGCGGCCGGGTTGGTCAGGTCGACGAAGCTGAAATCCAGCCCGGCGGTGCGGCGGCGCACGCGCTCGAACAGGCGGAAGCTGCCGCCGTAGATGTCGTCCATCGCCACCACGTGGCTGCCGGCGTCAAGCAGTTCTATCACCGTGGAGCTGGCGGCCATGCCCGAGGCGAAGGCAAAGCCGCGGCTGCCGCCTTCCAGCGCCGCCACGCAACGCTCGTAGGCGAAACGTGTGGGATTGTGGGTGCGCGAGTACTCGAAGCCCTGGTGCACGCCGGGGCTGGACTGGGCGTAGGTCGAGGTCGCGTAGATCGGCGGCATCACCGCGCCAGTGCCCGGGTCGGGCGACTGGCCGCCGTGGATGGCCAGCGTGGCAAGCGACAAGCTGCGCTCGCCTTCCTGGCCGCGTGGATGCTGATCCGTCATGGTGCCTTCCAGCTAAAGGGGTGGGATTCTACCAGCCTGGCCTGAACCGGCCATTGGGCCCTGCCGCATCACTGCACCCGCCGCCGTAGGTAGTTCAGCAGGTCGATGCGGGTGATAAGGCCGAGGAAGTGTCCGTCGCCCATGATGATGGCGACCTGGCCGCGGTCGAACACCGGCAGCAGTGCCTCGATCGGCGACTTCACGTCGAGCCGGTCGAGCTTGCTGACCATCGCCACCGATACCGGGTCGCGGAAGCGGGCCTCGTCGCCGTAGACGTGCAGCAGCACGTCGCTCTCGTCGATGATGCCGACCAGCTGCTCACCCTCCATCACCGGCAGCTGCGAGACGTCGTACAGCTTCATGCGCTGGTAGGCGGTGGTCAGCAGGTCGTTGGGGCCGACCACCACGGTGTCGCGCTGGCTGTACGGGCGCAGGATCAGGTCGCGCAGGTCGCCATGCTGCGGGCGCTCGATGAAGCCGTTGTCCAGCATCCAGTAGTCGTTGTACATCTTCGACAGGTACTTGTTGCCGGTGTCCGGCACCAGCACCAGCACCTTCTTCGGCGTGGCCTGCTCGCGGCAGTATTTCAGCGCCGCCGCCAGCAGGGTGCCGGTCGAGGAACCGCCGAGGATGCCTTCCTTTGCCAGCAGTTCGCGCGCGGTGTGGAAACTTTCCGCATCGCTGATGGCGTAGGCCTTCCTGACCCGGCTGAAATCGGAGATCGACGGCAGGAAATCCTCGCCGATGCCCTCCACCAGCCAGCTGCCGGACTTTTCGTTCAGCGTGCCGTCGTTGATGTATTCGGCCAGGATCGACCCCACCGGGTCGGCCAGCACCAGTTCGGTAGCCGGCGATAGCTTGGCGAAGGCGCGCGACAGGCCGGTCATGGTGCCGGAGCTGCCGCAGCCGAACACGATGGCGTCCAGTTCGCCCTCCATCTGTTCGAGGATTTCCGGGCCGGTGCCGAACTCGTGCGCGGCCGGGTTGTCGGGATTGCCGAACTGGTTGATGAAGTAGGCGCCGGGGGTCTGCTCGGCGATGGTCCTGGCCAGGTCCTGGTAGTACTCGGGGTGGCCCTTGGCCACGTCCGAGCGGGTCAGCACCACTTCGGCCCCCATCGCCTTGAGGTTGAAGATCTTTTCCCGGCTCATCTTGTCCGGCACGACGAGGACCAGCTTGTAGCCCTTCTGCTGCGCCACCAGCGCCAGGCCCAGGCCGGTGTTGCCGGCGGTACCTTCGACCAGCGTCGCGCCGGGCTTGAGGTCACCGCGCTTTTCCGCCGCCTCGATCATCGACAGGCCGATGCGGTCCTTGATCGAACCGCCCGGGTTGGCGCTCTCCAGCTTCAAGAACAGCTCGCAGACGCCGGTGTCCAGGCGCTGCGCCTTGACGATCGGCGTGCGCCCGATGAGTTCGAGTACGGAGGAATGGATGGCCATCGAATGTGTCTGGGAATCGCGCCGCACCGCGGCTGGAGCCCGATTATCCGATGGATGTGCCTGAAAGTCAGGCAAGGTCGCTGCCCGCACCGCGGCCGGCAGGTGACGCGGGCGGCGGCGACCGACGAGGAGGCCACCACCGCCCGCGACGGAAAGGTGCTGCGTGGGGAAGGTTCAGTTGGGTCGGCTTTCGTACATGCGCAACAGCCGCTGCTTGGCCAGCAGCTTCTCGCGCTTCATCATTCCCAGCGTGGCATCGTCGATGGGAAGTACCCCCAGCTCCGCATCCATGCATTTCTTGTTCAGCTTCTTGTGCTGTTGGTAGAGCTGCCTGAATTCGGGGTTGGCCTTCATCAGTGCATCGATTTCATTCTGCGGCTGCTCTTCGAACATGGTGACCTCCTTCATGCGGAAACAAGAACGCCCCGGCCTTGCGGCACGGGGCGTTGCTGGATCGGAGAAACCTGGCCACGCATGACCGAACCCCCGCCCCGCTTCCGGGCCATGCCCCGGAAGTTGCTTGGTACTGGTTCGCGCCATTGCTGCACCGGCCCGGTCCTCCTGCTGTCCGGGCGACGACGTTGCCGCCCGGACGATTGACCCTACGCCTGAAAAAAGGTTCCGGCAAGGGGCGGAAACCGGTATCGGTACGGTTCATGACCGGCCGCGCATTCAGCCTTCGGGAAGGCCCTCAAGACATCGGCAAACATGATGTAGGGCCGGGCTTGCCCGGCACGAGGCCTCGCCGGGAACGCTCCGTGCGGGGCAAGCCCCGCACCTACGGATACGGGGCCTGCCGCCATGTACGGTAGGCCCCGCGATCACACGCGCCACCGGGTCATGGGGCGATGATGACCTCGGCCGAACGGGCGCGGGTGGCGGCGGCCTTCTTGCCGCTCACCTGCAACCGGCTGGCGGCCACGCCGGCGGCCACCAGCGCATCCTTCAGCGCCTGCGCACGGCGCTGGCCAACGCCGTTGGCGCTGTCGTAGCCCTCGATGGTCACCCGCCCCTTCTTGCCGATGTTCAGGTACTCGGCCAGTGCCTTGACCTGATCCTGCGCGCCGGCGGACAGGCTGGCCTGCCCCGCGGCGAAGGCGTCGCCGGGCAGGGTGAACACCTCGCCACGGCGGCCGAAGGTGGAGTTCGGCAACTTCTGCCCGGACACCAGTTCGGCTTCCTCGCGCGCCAGCTTGGCCGCGTTCTGCTGGGCCGCGCTGACCCGTGCTGCCTGCTTGCCGGCAACGCTGCTCAACGCGATTTCCGCATCTTGCCGGGCCAGGATCTCGGCCTCGGCGGCTTGGCGCAGGCGCTCGCTTTCCTCGGCCTGGATCTGCGCCTGCACGCGCAGCTTCTCGGCCTCGCGGCGGGCGCGGTCGGCGTCGCGGCGGCTGGCCTCGATCAGCAGTTCGCTGCGGGTTCGCTCCAGTCGTTCGACCTCACGCTGGGCGACCTCGGTACGGGCGCTGGTTTCGGCGATCTCCACCCGGCGTTCGGCCAGGTAGCGCGCCTGTTCCAGGTTCTTGCGCCTGGCCTTGGCCAGCTCCGCCACCGCCTGCCGTGCCTGCAGGCGCTCGTAGGCGGCGACGTCGGCGGTGTCCAGATTCGCCTGCAGGGCGATCAGGCGCTGATTCAGCACGGCCACCGCCGGGTCTTCGGCGGCAGTGGCCAGCAGCGGCAGGGCCAGCAGGCCGGCGGCGAGCAGGTTCCTGATGTTCATCGGCGCGCCTCCCCGGTTGCCAATTGCCTTTGCAGGCGTTCCACCTCGGCCTTGCGCTGGGCCAGCGTGGCCTGCGCCACCGCCTCCTCGCTGCGGGCGCGGGCGAGGTCGGCGTCGACCGCGGCACGCTGGGCCAGCAGCGGGGCCTGCTTGCGCTGCCGGCGGTCGCCGGCGGCGCGCTGGGCCTGTTCCAGCTGCTGGCGGGCCAGTGCCATCGTGTCCGGCGCGTACTGGTCGGCATCGGCGCGGTCGGCGCGTTCCACCGCCTGCTGCGCGGCCAGCAGGTCGGCCGCGGCCGGGTCCTGCGCCCACGCGCTGGCACAGAGCGCGGATGCGCAGGCGGTCACATACAGGAGACGTCGTAATTGTGCGAAGCTAGGTTTCATTGGGGAGCCGTCGCGGAATGAATGAGCGCGGCCATTGTCGTCAAGGCCACCACGTGCATCAACGGCACCGGGCCGTCTGCGGGGAAACTTTACCTATGGATATCGGCTATTTCCTGAAGCTGATGACCGAAAAGAACGCTTCGGACATGTTCCTGACCACCGGGGCGCCGGTCTACATCAAGATCGAAGGCAAGCTCTACCCGCTGGGCAACACCGGCCTGCCGCCGGGCATGGTCAAGAAGATCGCCTACTCGCTGATGGACGAGGGCCAGGTACCGCAGTTCGAACGCGACCTGGAGCTGAACATGGCCATCGCGCTGGCCGACGCCGGGCGCTTCCGCGTCAACGTGTTCAAGCAGCGCGGCGAGGTCGGCATGGTGATCCGCGCGATCAAGAGCCGCATCCCCAGCATCGAGGAGCTGAATCTGCCGCAGGTGCTCAAGGACGTGATCATGACCCCGCGCGGGCTGGTACTGGTGGTCGGCTCGACCGGCTCGGGCAAGTCCACCTCGCTGGCGTCGATGATCGACCACCGCAACAGCACCTCCACCGGCCACATCCTCACCATCGAGGACCCGATCGAGTTCCTGCACAAGCACAAACAGTCGATCGTCAACCAGCGCGAGGTCGGCCTGGACACCCACGCCTTCCACAACGCGCTGAAGAACGCGATGCGCGAGGCGCCGGACGTGATCCTGATCGGCGAGATCCTCGACGCGGAGACGATGGAAGCGGCGATCGCCTTCGCCGAAACCGGCCACCTGTGCCTGGCGACGCTGCACTCCAACAACGCCGACCAGACCATCGAGCGCATCCTCAACTTCTTCCCCGAGAGCGCACACAAGAACGTGCTGATGAACCTGTCGCTGAACCTGCGCGCGGTGATTTCGCAGCGCCTGGTCAAGGGCAAGGATGGCCGCCGCCGCCCGGCCACCGAGGTGCTGATCAACACGCCGATGATCCGCGACCTGCTGCGCCGCGGCGAGGTGCATGCGATCAAGCAGGCGATGGAGGAGTCGCTGGAAGAGGGCATGCAGAGCTTCGACCAGTGCCTGTTCCGGATGGCGAAGGACGGCATCATCGAGCAGGAAGAAGCCCTGCGCGCGGCCGATTCGCGCGATGGGCTGGCACTGAAGTTCCGCCTGTCCGAGGGCGGCAGCGGCGAGCACGACCCCTACGCGGACTTCTCCGCCCCGGCGACGGCGCCGTCGATCACGCACGGGTTTTGAAGCCGGGAACGGGGAATGGGGCATGACGGCTTGCCGGCACGGGGGCTTCCCCCGACCCGTTGAGTCGCCGAAGGCGTAGGTCGCGTCCCCGACGTTCCGTGCACCCGAACATGCCGTCGGGGGCGTAGCCCCGACCTACGAGTGCCGGCGGTGTGCTTCAAGCCGCATCGGGCTGGTTTTCCGGGCGCGCGGCATCGAAGGCCGACAGTTGCAGGCAGGCGGCTTCGATCCGGCGCAGGGTCGGGAAGGCGTCGAGGTCGAGCTTGAAGCGCCGTGCGTTGTACAGCTGCGGCAGCAGGCAGCAATCGGCCAGCCCCGGCGCGTCGCCGTGGCAGTAGCGGCCGGTGTCCGCCGAGGCGGCGAGCATGGCCTCCATCGCGGCGAAGCCCTCGCGCATCCAGTGCAGCACCCAGTCGTCGCGCTCGGCCTGCGGCACGTGCCATTGCCGGTCGAAGAACTGCAGCACACGCAGGTTGTTGAGCGGATGGATGTCGCAGGCGACCAGTTGCGCCAGCGCGCGTACCCGCGCGCGGCCGGCGGCGTCGGCCGGTAGCAATGGCGGCTGCGGACGGGTTTCTTCGAGGTATTCGAGGATCGCCAGCGACTGGGTCAGCACGCGCTCGCCGTCGCGCAGCACCGGCACCAGCTGCTGCGGATTCAGCGCCACGTAGTCGGGGGCGTGCTGTTGGCCGCCGTCGCGCACCAGGTGCACCGGCACCAGCGCGTAGTCCAGTCCTTTCAGGTTCAGGCCGATGCGCACGCGGTAGGCTGCGCTGGAGCGCCAGTAGCTGTAGAGCGTCAATGCTGCATCCATGTCGGTTGTCCTTGCTTGCATCGGGTCACGATACAGGCCGGCAGTGGGGATGCCGTTGCCGCCGGTCGGTTGTTTGCGCCGCTTGGCGATATGGGAACAATCGCCACCTTCTCCCTTCGGGAGAAGGTGCCCGAAGGGCAGATGAGGGGCGAACGCAGTCCATGATGGTTGAACCATCGTGACTCCGTTGCCCCTCACCCCAACCCCTCTCCCGAAGGGAGAGGGGCTTAAAAAAGCGGCAGTCAGGGGCGCTGCGCCTGCTCGATGCGCTGCTCGATCGCGCCGAAGATGCTGTTGTCGTCGCGGTCGAACATCTCGATGCGCACCACGTCGCCGAAGCTCATGAACGGGGTGGACGGCTTGCCGTCGCGCAACGCCTCGACGGTACGGCGTTCGGCGAAGCAGGAGGCACCCAGCGCGGTATCCTCGTTGGCGATGGTGCCGGAGCCGACGATGGTGCCGGCCGACAGCGGCCGGGTCCTGGCCACGTGCGCCACCAGCTGCGCGAAGTCGAACTGCATGTCCACGCCGGCCTCCGGCGCGCCGAACCATTCGCCATTGATGTGCGTCACCAGCGGCAGGTGCACCTTGTTGCCCTGCCACGCATTGCCTAGCTCGTCCGGGGTGACGAACACCGGGCTCAGCGCCGAGCGCGGCTTGGACTGCAGGAAGCCGAAGCCCTTGGCCAGCTCCGGCGGGATCAGGTTGCGCAGGCTGACGTCGTTGACCAGCCCGACCAGCTGGATGTGGCCGGCGGCCTGCTCCGGCGTCACCGCCATCGGCACGTCGTCGGTGACGACCACGATCTCGGCCTCCAAGTCGATGCCATAGTCCTCGCTGACCACCTTCACCGCGTCGCGCGGGCCGTGGAAACCGGCGCTGGTGGCCTGGTACATCAGCGGATCGGTGTAGAAGCTCTCCGGCACCTCGGCGCCGCGCGCCTTGCGGACGCGGGCCACGTGCGGCAGGTAGGCACTGCCGTCGACGAACTCGTAGGCGCGCGGCAGCGGCGCGGCCAGCGCCTGCATGTCCAGGTCGAACACGCCGTCGGCGTCGCCGCCGTTGAGCGAGTCGGACAGCGCGTTCAGCCGTGGCGCGAGGTTGGACCAGTCTTCCAGCGCCTGCTGCAGGGTGGCGGCGATGCCGGTGGCGCGCACGGCGCGGGTCAGGTCACGCGAGACCACGATCAGGGTGCCGTCGCGGCCACCTTCCTTCAGGGAACCAAGCTTCATCGGAGCATCCAGTTCTGGAGAGCACAAGTTTCGATTGTAACGAATAGGTAGGTGCGGGGCTTGCCCCGCATGGCACCTCGCCGCCGTAGCGCCGGGTCAAGACCCGGCGCTACGGCGGCATCCGGCGGGGCAAGCTGAACGGGCGGTTTTGGTGCCCGTCTCAAACTTCCCCTAGACTATCGCGGTCTGCCAGCGGCCGTCCGTTTCCCTCCGGGAAGGCCGGCGGTGCCGTTCCACCGGCCCCGCCCCTCCCACCCGACGCCATTCGCCATGCATTCCGGCCCGCGCACCGCGCAGGTCGCACCCAGATCCTCGCAGCGCGGTTCACGGGAACGCTCCGAGCCAGCCGGTCGCCTCGACCGGCACCGCCAGCCGCTTCCGGCCGGCGCCTCTATCCTTTTGGAGCATCCATGTCGTTCGAAGACCTGGGCCTTGCGCCCTTCCTGCTGCGCGCGCTCGCCGAGCAGGGCTATGAAACCCCCACCCCGGTCCAGCAGCAGGCGATCCCGCTGGTGCTGGAAGGCCACGACCTGCTGGCCGGCGCGCAGACCGGCACCGGCAAGACCGCCGCGTTCGGCCTGCCGCTGCTGCAGCACCTGGCGACCAACCCGCAGGAAGTGCGCAACGGCCCGCGCCGGCCGCGCGCGCTGATCCTCACTCCCACCCGCGAACTGGCCACGCAGGTGCATGACAGCCTGCGCGACTACGGCAAGTACCTGCGCATCCCCAGCACCTGCATCTACGGCGGCGTCGGCATGGGCAACCAGCTGAACGTGCTGCGCCGGGGCGTGGACCTGCTGGTGGCCTGCCCCGGCCGCCTGATCGACCACCTGGAGCGGCGCAGCATCGACCTGTCCGGCATCGAGGTGCTGGTGCTGGACGAGGCCGACCGCATGCTCGACATGGGCTTCTTGCCGTCGATCAAGCGCATCCTCGCCAAGCTGCCCAAGCAGAACCGGCAGACCCTGCTGTTCTCGGCCACCTTCGCCGACCCGATCAAGCAGCTGGCGCTGGAATTCATGCGCAACCCGCGCGAGGTGATGGTCACCCCGCGCAACACCGTGGCCGAGACCATCACCCACCGTGTGCACCCGGTCGACGCCGGGCGCAAGCGCGAACTGCTGCTGCACCTGCTGAGCGCCGATTCGCGCGAGCAGACCCTGGTGTTCGCCAAGACCAAGCACGGCAGCGACAAGCTGGCCACGTTCCTGGACAAGTCCGGCATCAAGACCGCGGCGATCCACGGCAACAAGAGCCAGAACCAGCGCATGCGCGCGCTGGGCGACTTCAAGGCCGGCCGCGTCACCGTGCTGGTGGCCACCGACATCGCCGCGCGCGGCATCGACATCAACGAGCTGCCCAAGGTCATCAACTACGACCTGCCGATGGTGGCCGAGGACTACGTGCACCGCATCGGCCGCACCGGCCGCAACGGCGCCAACGGCCAGGCGGTTTCGCTGGTGGCGCAGGAAGACGCCAAGTACCTGCGCCAGATCGTGCGCCTGCTGGACCGCGACATGGACATCCGCGACGTCGCCGGCTTCGAGCCGCAGACGCCGATCCGCTGGGGCAACAGCGCCCCGGGCAAGGCCGAGCAGCCCGGCGGCGAGCGCCCGCCGCGGCGCGGCAACGGCGCCGGGCGCCCCAATGGCAACCCGCAGGGCCAGCGCCGCGGCGCCCATGCCGGCCAGCCCGGCAAGTCGCGCAGCGAGAACGGCGGCCAGCACCGCGAGCAGCCGGCCGGCGCGCCGCGCCGCCGCCGCGGTGGCCGCCGCTCCGGCAGCGCGCCGCGGCCGACCAGCGCGGTCTGAATACCGCGGGGGCCCGGCCCCCCGCAGCGCCGCAGGCAGGAAAGGCGGGGGCCGTGCGCTCCCGCCTTTTTGCATGCGCCACCCGTCACTTCCCGACAGGGCCGGCCACCCCGGCCGCTACAATCGACGCATGGACATCTTCAAAGACTTCACCCTGGAAGCGGCGCACCGGCTGCCCAACGTGCCGCCCGGCCACAAGTGCGCGCGCCTGCACGGCCACTCGTTCCGCGTGCGCCTGGAAGTGAGCGGCGAACCGGGCGCCGAAACCGGCTGGGTGATGGACTTCGGCGACATCAAGACCGCCTTCCTGCCGCTGTACGAGCAGCTCGACCACCACTACCTCAACGACATCCCCGGGCTGGAAAACCCCACCAGCGAACGCCTGTCGATGTGGATCTGGGAACGGCTCAAGCCGGCGCTGCCGCAGCTGAGCGCGGTGACCGTGCACGAGACCTGCACCTCCGGCTGCCGCTACCGCGGCGACTGAGGCCGCCAGGCGCTTGCATTCCCGGCCAGCCGTGTTATGTTGCGACGCAACAAAGCTGGAGTTCCGCCATGTCCGCCCGCTTCGACGCCTCCTTCAACGACTACACCCGGCACCTTGCCGCCGCGGCCAATCGCGCCAACCGGCTGGCGCTGGAGAACGCCGAGAGCGCGTTCGGCGTGCAGTTGCGCGCCTTCGAGCGCAACGCCAATGCCACCGCCGGCTTCATCGGCGAACTGTCGCAGGCTGGCGCAGAACTGCCCACGCTGCTGCCCAAGGGCCTGCAGGTGGCGGGCGACAACCTGCAGCGGCTGGGCAATGCCGGCCAGGAAATGCTGGACCTGGGCCTGAAGACCGGCATCGCCATCGGCGAACTGGCGCGGCAACCATTCACCCCGGCACCGGCGCAGCCACGCAAGGCGCGCTGAGGCAACAGACAAGCGATTTGCGCGGTTTCCCTCCCCCGCGCATCCCGGACCCGGCAACGCCCCCGTTGCCGGGTCTTTTTTTGGTTCATTTCCCAACCCCGGGGAGCCATTCCGAGTACACCGCTTCCTCGTAGAGCGGGGCTTGCCCCGCTGGGGTCTTCCCGGTAGAGCCTCAGCGGGGCAAGCCCCGCTCTACCAAGCGCCGCCGCCGTGGCACGCGCAGCTTGCCCATCCCCGCAATCGGAGGCCTGGACAATGGCCGGCGGCGGTTCAAGGCAGTGCCGCGACGGCCGATAATCGGGCATCGTTCACTTTCCTGCCGCCCGTATCCGAACGCCCGTGATGGCCGACAGCCCCGACACTCCGCCGCCCGAACCCGCTGGCCTGGGGCGCATCCTCGCGCGCCGCAAAGCGGCCGCGACGGTACCTGCCAATACCAGCGACCCGCAGTCCGCGGCCCATGCGCCGGAAGCATTGCTGCTGGTCTTCGCCGAAGGCATGGCCGCGCTGCCCGGCGAACTCGGCCAACTGGGGGAACTGCTGCACGGCGCCCATGCCAACCGGGACTGGAAGCGCTACGGCCGGCTGCTGCGGCAGTTGATCGACAAGTACCTGCGCCACCTCGACCTGGAGCATGCGCACGCCGGCAACGGCGAAGCCGCGCGCCTGCGCGACATGCTCCGCAACACCCTCGACGCCGTGCTCAGCAGCCTGCTGCTGCAGGCGCCGGAGCTGGAAACGCAGGCGCGGCGCATGGGCGAGGAACTACGCGGCTGGCACGGCGGGCAGCCGCTGGAACCGGTGGAGCAGCACCTGCGCGAGCTGTGCCACCAGGTCGGCGTGCGCAACAACGTGCTGCACGAACAGCATGACCTGCTGCTGAGCCTGTTCGACCTGCTGCTGCAGAACGTCGCCGAACTGATCGACGGCGGCAGTTGGCTGCAGGAGCAGATCGGCGCCATCCGCCAGCTGCTGTCCGGCTCGCTCGACCGCGCCTCGCTGGAACGCACCCGCAACGACCTGCGCGAGGTGATCTACCGGCAAAGCCTGCTCAAGCAGGGCATCGACGAATCCAAGGCGGCGATGCAGGAGCTGATGGTCGACTTCGTCGAGCAGGTCGAGGGCATGGCCGCGCAGACCGGCGAGTACCACGACCGCATCGCCGGCTACGCCGTCGCCGTGCGCCAGACGCGCAACCTCGCCGACCTCGGCCAGCTGCTGCAGGACGTGCTGCAGGACACCGCGCGCCTGCAGGCGCAGGCGCTGCGCGCGCGCGACCACCTGTCCCGCGCCCGTGCCGAAGCCAAGGCCGCCGAGCAGCGCGTGCTGCAGCTGGAACAACAGCTGGAACAGGCCGACAGCCAACTGCGCACCGACCCGCTGACCGGCGCGCTGAACCGCCGCGGGCTGGAAGAGCAGCTCGCGCTGGCCACCGGCAACGCCGATTCGACGTTCAGCGTGGCGCTGCTGGACCTGGACCACTTCAGCCAGATCAACAACGTCCACGGCCACGCCGGCGGCGACCACGCGCTGCGCCACATGGTCGGCACGATACAGGCGCGGCTGGGCAGCCACGGCCAGATCGCCCGGCTCGGCGGCGACGAATTCGTGCTGATCTTGCCGGGCATGGCGCAGGCACAGGCCGAGTCGCAGCTGCGGCGCCTGCAGGAACTGCTGGCGCAGCGGCCGTTCCTGCATGGCGAACAGCGCGTGCAGGTGCGCTTCAGCGCCGGCGTCGCGCAATGGCAGGCGGGCGAAGCGGCCGACACCCTGCTGCAGCGCGCCGACCATGCGCTGTACGCGGCCAAGCAGGCCGGACGCGACCGGGTGGGTAGCGCGCAATAACGGCGTTCCGCCGCCATCCGCTCTCCACTCCAAGCCCCCTCCGCACTGTCGGGAACCGGTTGCCTACCTGCCGCGCAAACGCTGCACGCCGCCGACCACCGCCAGCACCGCCGCGCCCATCACCATGCCCACCATCACGCTGCCCAGCGCGTTGGCCAGCCATGCCAGGTTCGCCGGCGCCAGCCCGACGATGAAGTGGTGCAACGCCGGCAGCGAGTGCACCAGGATGCCGCCGCCAACCAGGAACATCGCCGCGGTGCCGGCGACGGACAGGCCGCGCATCAGCCACGGCGTCGCCAGCAGGATCGCGCGGCCGGCCTCCATTGCGGCGCGGCCCCGGCGCAACAGCCACAGGCCGAGGTCGTCGAGCTTGACGATGCCGGCCACCAGCCCGTAGACGAACGCCGTCATCGCCAGCGCGATGGCCGCCAGCACCAGCACCTGCTGCATGAACGGCTGCTTCGCCACCACGCCCAGCGACAGCACGATGATCTCGGCCGAGAGGATGAAGTCGGTGCGGATCGCGCCGCGGACCTTGTTGCGCTCCCACGCCGCCATGTCGGCGGTTTCCTTCGCCAGCGCATCCAGGCGCTCGGCCTGGCGCTGCCCGCCGTCCTCGTGCCGGTGCAGGAACTTGTGCGCCAGCTTCTCCACGCCCTCGTAGCAGAGGAAGGCGCCGCCGGCCATCATCAGCGGCGTGATCGCCCACGGCAGCCACGCGCTGATCGCCAACGCCGCCGGTACCAGGATCGCCTTGTTCAGCAGCGAGCCCTTCGCCACCGCCCAGACCACCGGCAACTCGCGCGCGGCGGTGACGCCGCTGACCTGCTGCGCGTTGAGCGCCAGGTCGTCGCCGAGCACGCCGGCGGTCTTCTTGGCCGCGACCTTGGTAAGGATGGAAACATCGTCCAGCAGGCTGGTGATGTCGTCGAGCAGGGCGAGCAGGCTGGCTCCGGCCATTGATGGGGCACCGAGGATGGGAAAATGGAATATTCGCCGATCCGCGGTGGCGGCGGCGTGCTCCGGCGCATTCACCCGCCGCCCACCGCCCCCCGGCGACACTGCCGGCTCCACGCACGACGAGGGCCGGCCTTGACCACCACCGCATGCGATGCCCCCGGCCCCGCGCTGATCGGCGGCATGAACCGGCGCCAGCAGATAGTCCGGTTGCTGCTGCGCTACCGGCACTCGGGCATCTTCTCCGGGCTGCAGCTGGACGGCGAACTGCCGCGCCTGGAAAAGGCCCCGGCCGCCGGCGACCCGGACCAGTTCGTCGCCGACCTCGAAGCGCTGGGCACCACCTTCGTCAAGCTCGGCCAGGTGCTGTCCACCCGCCCGGACATGATCCCGCCCGACTACGTGGCGGTGCTGGCACGCATGCAGGAACAGGTTGCACCGATTCCGGTGGAGCAGGTGCGCGCGGTGATCGAGGAGGAACTGGGTGCGCCGGTCGGCAAGCTGTTCGCGGCGTTCGACCCCGAGCCGCTGGGCTGCGCCTCCATCGCCCAGGTGCACCGAGCGGTGCTGCACGACGGCCGCGAGGTGGCGATCAAGGTACAGAAGCCCGAGGTCGCCGCGCAGTTGCGCTCGGACCTGGCGGTGCTGCGCAGCTTCGCCAGCGCCGCCGACCACCTGACCCGGGTCGGCCGCCGCGTGCGCTTTTCCGACTGGCTGGACGAGTTCGCCAAGACCCTGCACATGGAGCTGGATTACGAGGCCGAGGCGGTCAACCTCGCGCGCTTCGGCCGGCACCTTGCGCCATACCCGGAGCTGTGGGTGCCGCAGCCGCTGTGGGACCTGTGCGGCCGCCGCGTGCTGACCATGCAGCTGGCGCACGGGGTACGCGTGGATGCCATCCCGCCGGTGCGGCGCACCGAGCAGCCGATGCTGCCGCTGGCCGCGGCGCTGGTGCGCGGCTACCTCGACCAGATCTTCGTGCACGGCGAGATCCACGCCGACCCGCACCCCGGCAACCTGCGCGTCACCCCCGACGGGCGCCTGGCGATCTTCGACCTGGGCATGGTCGCGCACGTGCCGCCGCGCCTGCGCGAGCGCCTGCTGAAGGTGCTGTTCGCCGCGGTCGATGGCCGCGGCGAGGAGGTGGCCGACGAGATCATCGGCATCAGCACGCGGCTGGAGGACTACGACGAGGAACGCTACCTGCGCGAAACCGGGCAGATGATCGCGCGCTACGCTGCCAACGGCACCCTGTCCGAGGGCCACGTGGTGCTGGAGATCGTGCGCATCGCCACCGCCAGCGACCTGCGCACGCCGCCGGAGCTGAGCCTGCTGGGCAAGGCGCTGCTCAACCTGGAGGGCGTCTGCCAGCAGTTGGCGCCGGAGCTGGACACCCGCGGTGTGGTCGAGAGCCAGCTGCAGCACGTGATGCGCGCGCGCCTGCGCAAGTCGCTGTCGGCGGCCAACCTGGCCAGCGAGGCGATGGAGCTGCAGCAGTTGCTGCGTACCGGGCCGCGGCGCATGTCCGACATCCTCGGGCTGATGGCCGAGAACCGCCTGCAGGTGAAGGTCACCGGGCTGGAGGAATCGCGGCTGATGGAGAACATCCAGAAGGTCGCCAACCGCATCGCCGCCGGGCTGATCACCGCCGCCCTGCTGCTGTCCTCGGTGCTGCTGATGCGGGTGCCGGCGCGGTTCACGCTGCTGGGCTACCCGGCGCTGGCGATGCTGCTGTTCCTGCTCGGGGTCGGGATCGGGCTGGGGCTGATCCTCAGCGCGCTGCTGTTCGACCACCACACCCGGGCCCGGGCGCGGGAGGAACGGGGCCACCGCTAGGGAGCCCCCAACAAACATTTCAGTCAGGTTCGCGTCGGCACGATCTGGTTATCCATGTCCCGCAGCAGCAGGTGGACGGAGATGCCGGGCATCAGCGACACATTGCCACCAACCCGCGCCATGCGTAGTACACCGTTCTCGCCCGCCATTGCGCATCCCGTTTCGACGGGCTGCGATTGCGCTAACGAAAACCTTCCGCCGCGGTTGCTAGCGTTCACACCCCACCCTCGCTGGAAGCGCCAATGCAACACGCCCGCCTTGCCGCCTGCCTGCTCGCCTGCCTGCCGCCCCTTGCATGCATCGCCGCCGACGCCCACACCCCACCCGATACGCAACTGGACGTTTACGCAAGCCCCGGTGAGCGCGTCGACATCGGCAACGGCCGCCACCTCAACCTGCGCTGCAGCGGTGACGGCACGCCTACCGTGGTACTGGAAGCCGGCTTCGGCGCCGACGCGATGGCATGGGCAAGGCTGCAACCACTGCTGGCCGCGCACGTGCGCACCTGCGCCTACGACCGCGCCGGCTATGGTTTCAGCGACGCCGGGCCGCTGCCGCGTGACATCGAAGCGGAGTCCGCCGACCTGTACGCCCTGATCCATGCCGCGCACCTGACGACACCGGTGGTGCTGGCCGGGCATTCGATCGGCAGCAACATCGTGCGTCGCTATGACCAGTTGCATCCGGAAGACGTCGCCGCGCTGGTCCTGGTCGAACCGCCGCCGCAAGGGCTGGCCGAGACCGCACCCGACTACGCCAAGGCAGAAGCCACGATGGCACCCGCGATGCTCGCCGCGTACCGTGCCTGCGAACAGGGCGCGAAGGACGGCAAGCTCGCCGCGCCGCCGCCGGACCTGCAAAGCTGCCTGCGCCCGCCGAACCCGGCCTGGAGCGACCACCTCAACGCCGCCGTGCGTGCCAACAAGTCCTCGCCCGCGTTCTGGCAAACCATCCTTTCGGCGAGCGAGGCGAAAATCGGCATGTTCGATGCGCCGGTCCCCGCCGACGAAACCCACGGCGACAAGCCTCTGGTGGTCATCACCGCAACCGATGCCTACGCCGGTGCCGACCCCGCCGTCCGCAAGGCACTCCAGACCGCACAGGCACGCACCCACGACGCGCTCGCCGCAACGTCCACCGCCGGCAGGCGCGTGTCGAAAGCCGGCACCTCACACGACGTCCAGCTCGACGCCCCACAGCTGGTCGCCGATGTCGTGCTGTCGATGCTGCCGCCCGCCATGTCGCGCAAAACAGGGAACTGACGACACATCCGGGCCGCCGCCGATCTGGCCCGGCGGCATCCCGTCACGCCGGGCCAGCCCGCCATCGCTTTCGGCCCCATCACCATCCAGCCCAGACCGAAGCGGTCGACCAGCATCCCGAACGACGAGGCGGAGAAGCTCTCGGCCAGCGGCACCTCGATCATGCCGCCATCTGCCAGCACCTCGGAACGGCGGGCGGCCCGGATGGTCGATGCATACCAAGGTCATCTGGCAGCCCTGGAAGTCGGACTGGCCGCTGCACATGTCGTCCAACAGCCCCCACTCGGAATCGTCGATGCGCAAGCACATGTGCATCACCTTGTCGGCTGGCGGCCTGAATCGGCAGGAATCAATAATCCACGGAGGTGTCGCGGGAACCACGGCCGCAGGTACAACGATCGGTCTGCATACCTCACTCCACCTGGAAAGACATCCGGCGCGTCGAGCCAGACCGTCAGCTGTCCCAACAAACATTTCAGTCAGGTTCGCATCGGCATGATCCTGTCATCCACGTTTCATGCGCCTGACACGGGCACGTGGGCCAGGCCTTCCGGGGGAAGGCTTTCTCTCCCTTCCACTACCAAGTGACCGCATGCATTGGATCATCTGGCTGTACCTGCCCGCGTTGTTCCTGCTGTTGCTGCTCTCGCCCAGGCTGGCGCGGCTCAAGGCCGGCCTGCTGTCGCTGTTGCTGCTGCTGTTGAGCACGTGGTGGCTGATCGACCGGCTCAGCGGCGACGGCATCAACTCGGCCACGCTCTACCACCTGCGCAGCGACATGGAAGGCGCCGGCGTGGGCGACTTCAGCGGCTACATCGTCGCGTACATCGCCCTGGCGCTGCTGTCGCTGACCCCGCTGCTGCTGGTGCGCGTGCGCCGCTTCCGCCTGCCTCGGCATGGCTGGGCGCTGTCGGCCGCGTTCGCCGCGCTGCTGGTCGGCGCCACCCTGCACAGCCCGCTCTACGGCGACGCGCAGCGCCTCTACCGGCAGATGCAGCCGGTGGACTACAGCGCGGTGGCACCGGAGTACGTGATACCCGCGCAGCCGCTGGCGCGGCCGAAGAACATCGTGTGGATCTACGGCGAGAGCCTGGAGCGCACCTACCTGGACGAAGCCGCCTTCCCCGGGCTGATGCCCAACCTCAAGCGACTGGCTGGCGAAGCGCTGGACTTCCGAGACATCGCCTCGGCCGACGGCAGCGGCTGGACCATCGCCGGGCTGGTGTCGTCGATGTGCGGCGTGCCGTTGACCACCGCGCAGGGCGACGAGAACAGCATGGGCCGCATGGGCCGCTTCCTGCCCGAGGCGTTCTGCCTCGGCGACTACCTGAAGCAGCAGGGCTACGACAACCACTACATGGGCGGCGCCAACGGCCAGTTCGCGGCCAAGGCTGACTTCCTCGCCACCCACGGTTTCGACGAGGTGCGCGACCTGGCGTGGTTCAAGCAGCAGCGCATCGCCGACAAGCACTTCTCCAACTGGGGCATCCACGACGACGTGCTGCTGGACCGCGCCTTCGACCGCTTCATGGAGCTCTCCCGTGCCGGCCAGCCCTTCATGCTGACCACGCTGACGATGGATACCCACCACCCGGCCGGGCACCTGCCGGTGGCCTGCAAGGGCACCCGCTACCGCAGCCAGTACGGCAACATCGGCCTGCTCAACGCGCTCAAGTGCACCGACCGGCTGATCTCGAAACTGGTGGACCGCATCCGCGCCAGCGAATACGGGCAGGACACGCTGGTGGTGGTGGCCTCCGACCACCTGGCCATGCCCAACGACCTCAGCGACGTGCTCGCCAACCTGCACCGCGAGAACCTGCTGTTGTTCCTCGGCGCGGACATCGCCCCGCGCCAGGTGGTGGCCAGCGCCGGCACCACGCTCGATTCCGGCGCCACCCTGCTGCAGCTGCTGGACCCGGCCATCGACGCGATCGGCTTCGGCCGCTCGCTGCTGGCCGCGCCGCGCCCGGCCAGCGCCAGCGTCGCCGCGCTGAAGACCGACGCCACCGACTACGCGCGCTACCGCGCCTTCGCCCGCTCGCTGTGGCTGGGCGAGAAGACCCGCATGCTGCGGCTGGACGACGGCCAGGTGCTGGTCGGCGTGCAGAAGGTGCAGCCGCCGGTACTGCTGGAATACGACGCGCAGTGGGCGCTGCAGTCGGTGTACCTGGAGAACACCTCGCGCAGGTTCGACGAGGCCGACCCCGGCCACCGGCTGGCCTACGTGGACCGCTGCACCGCGTTCGAGGACGGTCTGGCCGATGGCGACTGGTGCGCGCTGCTGGTGGACAGCGACCAGGGCATGCGCCTGTACCGCGACGCCCAGCTGCGCCGCGGCATCGCCGTGGACGCGCCGCTGGAGCCATTCCACGGCCCGCGCCCGAGCGTGCGCCAGTCGCGCATGATCAGCCGCCAGGCACAGCACACCGGCCCCGGTCGGTACGTGCTGGAGTTGTACGCCAGCCAGCGCCCGGCGCGCGCGTTCTGGGTCGAGGCGGTGTCCTCGCAGCGCAAGGTGGTCGTGGCCCAGCAATGGGTGCAGGCCGACAGCGACGGCCGCATCATCCTGCCGCTGGGGCTGGACGAGGAAATCGACGACCTGGAGATCCGCGCTTGGCTGAGTCATGCCGAGAAGCTGGCGGTGGACAGCTACGCGCTGCTGCCGGCGATCCGCAGCCGGCCGCGTTCCTGAACCCATGAATCCTCCCTTGCAGGAGTGACGTGAGTCGCGACAGGACGCACGGGAGAGCCCCCGTCGCGACTCACGTCGCTCCTGCAAGGGATTCAAGGATTCACTGGTCGTCGCGCACCAGGCGTACATCGCTCGGCGTGACCAGCGCGATGCCCTGCTCGGCGGTGCGCCGCAGCAGCTCGAACAGCAACTCGCTGCGGGTGCCGTACACGTTGCGCGGGCTGGAGACGTAGGCGAAGCAGTTCAGCGCCACCAGCCCGCCGGCGATCGAGTCGATGAACACCGAGGGCGCCGGATCGTCCAGCACGCCTTCGTGGCCTGCAAACATGTCCAGCAGCAGTTGCCGCACCTGCGCCACGTCGGTGTTCAACGGCACCGAGAACTGGAGCTGCACGCGGCCCAGCGCACCGGCCATCGTCATGTTGCGGATGGTCTTGGTGATCAGTTCCGAATTGGGCACGATCAGCGTGGAGCGGTCGCCGACCTGGATCTCGGTCGAGCGCACCGAGATGCGGCGGATGTCGCCCTCCTGGTCGCCGATCTTGATCCAGTCGCCGATCTTCACCGGCCGCTCGGCCAGCAGGATCAGGCCGGAGACGAAGTTCTGGGTGATCGCCTGCAGGCCAAAACCAATACCCACCGACAGCGCACTGGCCAGCAGCGCCAGTTTCTCGAAGCCGATGCCCAGCGTCGCCAGCGCCCACAGCACCGCCAGCACGATGCCGAGGTAACGGGCCACGGTGCTGACCGAATTGCGCACGCCGGCATCCAGCCCGGTCTTCGGCAGGTAGGTGCCCACCAGCCATTGCTGCAGTGCCCGCGCCAAGCCGAGGCCGAGTACCAGCACCAGCGCCGCCCACAGCAGCGACGACGGTTTCAGCAACTGGTCGCCGATCTTCAGGCCCGAGCCCAGCGCGGCGGTCCAGTCGTACAGCGCGCTGGCGTTGCCGAACAGCGCCACCAGCGCGGCCAGGCCCAGCAGCACCAGCACGGCCCGCAACAGGGCCGACAGCAGCACGCCGGCCTGTTCCAGCTGCGCCGGCTGCAGGCCGGTGGACAGGCGCAGCACGCGGCCGAAGCCGCTGTCCGGCGCCAGCAGCCACAGCGACAGGTCGTCGGCGAATTTCAGCAGCAGCGAAACCACCAGCACCAGCACGGTCACCCCGACCATCTGCTGGGTGGCGAACAGCGCGAAGTTCAGGTAGCCCAACAGGGTGGCCAGCAGCGCCGCCAGCACGGTCAGGTGGCCACCCAGCCGCGCCAGCACCAGCCAGCCGCTGCGCAGCCGCGGCGGCTTCGCCGCGCCCGCATCGGCGCGCTGCTCGGCCCGCATCGCATCGGCGGCGCGGCGCCGGTGCAGCCGCGTCAGCGTCACCAGCATCGCCATGATCAGGGCGACGTAGCCCAGCGCGACCAGGCCATCGAGCAGCACCGCGCTGACCTGCGAGGTGCGCGCCGCACGCGCCAGCGCGCGCAGCAGCAGGGTCGCCCAGGTCAACGCCGCGGCGCCACGGGCCAGCGCCAGCAGGCGCCGGGCGCTGGCGTCGTCCACGTTCGCCAGCCGCCACGACGGCCGCCGCGGTACCAGCAGGCAGGCGGCGACGGCGGCGATGAAGGCGGACACGAAGGTCGCCGTGACCAGCACGTCGGCCACCGACTCCAGCCTTGGCGGGATCGCCGATACCGCGCGCAGGCCGCCCACCACCGCCAGCGCCGCCAGCCCCGGCAGCAGCGTGCCGACCAGCAGCAGCCACACCGCCAGCCCGGTGCGGCGCAGGCGCCCGGCCGGCGCCTGCGCGGACGCGGCGCGGCGGCGGCCGAACCGGCGCAACCAGAACTGCAGCGGCAGCACCAGCAGCAGCGCCAGCAACACCCCCAGCGACGGGACCTTCGCCCCGTGCGCGGCCACCGCGTCGTGCAGGGCGTTGCCGGCCTGCCGGTACAGCGCACGGATCCGCTGCAGGTCACCGGGCAGGCTGTCGGCGAACTTGCGCCACAGCACGGGCGACAACGGCGAGCCCACCTTGCGCCCGAGCTGCGCGCCGAACTGCTGGGTGCGCATCTTCTCGATCGAATCGCCGAGCTGCCGCGCCTCCTCGGCCAGCAGCCGGCCACGCTTGACGTCGGCGTCGAGCTGGCTGCGCTGCTGCTCCAGCACGCCACGCTGGCGGGCAATGCCGCGCTCCTCGGTCGCGCCCTCCTGCAGCGGCCCGAGCTGGGCGATGCGCGCGTCCATCCGCTCCAGCGCCGGCTGCAGCGCCTGCACCCCGGCCTCGGCGTCGCGCCGCGCCTGCTGCGCCCGCTCGGACAGCGTCCGCAGCGTTTCCTGCGCGTCGGCGTCGTCCAGCCCGCGGCGCACCGCCTGCAGCGCATCCCCGGCCTGCTCGATGCGCTGCCGCGCCTGCGGCAGGTCGACCTCGTCGGCCACGTTGCCGGCGGCGAGCGCGGCGCACGGCCACGGCCCGGCGCCGACCAGCAGCAATGCCAGCAACCACGCGCGCAACAACGGGAAACGGGGACGGGAAGACAAGGCGGCGCATCCGCGGCATGCGCGGACCACCGCGCGTGGGCGGACTATAAGTCAGCCGATGTCCACGCCCCGCCAATGGCGGGCCTGCCGGCCCTCAGTATTTCAGCGCCAGCTCGGCGACCTGCGGCCGGTACTGCTGGTACAGGTCCTGGAATTCCTCTTCGGTCAGCATGTCCGGCGCGTATACCGCCACCGGCTCCCACTCCCGGTCAGTCGGCAGCGGCTGCCGCGGGCCGGCGCGCAGCGAATAGCTCTCGCCTTCGTAATCGACCAGCTCGGGCACGTGCTCCCAGTGTTCGCGCGCATAGCCTTGCGCCCCCTTGAGCAGGATCACCGCGTACATCATCGCCTCCTGTGTTGCCGCGAAGAGGCCTTGCAGCCTAGCGCCGTCGGCAGGCCGGTGGAAGGTCGCGGCGCGACAGGCCGGGTTCACCCCGGTGACGCTAGCGTGGACGCATCGTCCCTGCCACGATGCAGCCACACCTTCCGGAGCGCCCCGCGATGAAACCGCCCGTGATCCTCCTCGCCTGCCTGCTGGCCCCGTTCGCGGCGGCGGCGCAGAGCGCCACGCCGGGTGCGCTGGACCTGAGCGTGCCGCAGGCACCGCTGCGCTACATGAACGACCCGTCCTACCAGTCCGACGCGCCGGGCACCTACTACGGCGACCACAGCGGCCCGCGCCCGAAGCGGGATGCCGTTGCCGCCACCACCCACGACGATGGTTTGCAGGTGCATGGCGCGATCAGCACCGGCATCGGCTACTCCAAGGCGTTCGGCAACAGCCACTGGAGCTCGGCCGACATCAACCTGGGCAAGGACTACACCACCGACGAAGGCAACACCCGCCGCGTGGACCTGAACATCCACATCAGCCAGGGCAAGGGCGCCGGTCCGTTCGGCTATGGCCCGGGCCCCTGGCATGGCTGGTGACGCCGGGGCAATGACGCCGCGGCGCTACAATGCGCGCCCGCCGGGCGGTTCCGCCACGGCCGCGACGGAATGGCGATGATCAACAACGACGTACTGCGCAGCATCCGCTACATGCTCGACCTCGGCGACAAGCACGTGGTGGAGCTGATCCAGCTGGCCGACCCCGCCTTCGCGGTGGACCAGGCGCAGGTGCACGATTTTCTGCGCAGGGACGACGAGCCGCTGTTCGAGCCCTGCCCGGACGCGGCGCTGGTGCGCTTCCTCGACGGCCTGATCGTCCACTTCCGCGGCCGCGACGACACCCAGCCGGCGCGCGCGCCGGAAGCGCGCATCAGCAACAACCTGGTGCTGAAGAAGCTGCGCGTGGCGTTCCAGCTCAAGGACGTGGACATGCATGCGATCTTCGACGCGGCCGGCTTCCCGCTGTCCAAGCCGGAGCTGTCGGCGCTGTTCCGCCAGCCCGACCACAAGAACTACCGCGCCTGCGGCGACCAGTTGCTGCGCAACTTTCTCAAGGGCCTGACCGCACGCCTGCGCGGGAATGGCTGACATCGGTCCAAGCGATAGCCCTCGGCAGGAGCGCACCTCGGTGCGCGATGGGACTTTCGCAGGAGATGCATCCCAGGTGGCGCCCGACCGTTGGTCGCGGCGGCGGCGCAAAGCGCCGAGGGCTGTGCCGACCAACGGTCGGCACCCACCGGGTTGTCGGTAACGCTTCATCGCGCACCAAGGTGCGCTCCTACAGACCACCTCCGCCCTCGATGCCGCGCAAAATCGGGCAATCCGGCCGTTCGTCGCCGGCGCAGCAGTCGGCCAGAGCCTGCACGGTCTGCACCATGTCCTGCAGCTCGGCGATGCGCCGTTGCAGCACCGCCACGTGTTCCAGCGCCATGCGCTTGACGTCGGCGCTGTGCCGCGAACGGTCACGCCACAGCGCCAGCAGCTCGCCGATGCGCTCCACGCTGAAACCCATGTCGCGCGAACGCTTGATGAAGCCGAGGGTGTGGATGTCGCGCGGGCCATAGACGCGGTAACCGGCGGCGGTGCGCGCCACCGGGCCGACCAGCCCGGCGTCCTCGTAGTAGCGGATCATCTTGGCCGAGATGCCGGTGGCCGTGGCCGCCTGGCCGATGTTCATGGCGTCTTCCATCGTTGTCTCTTGCATTGCGTAGGTCGGGGCTACGCCCCCGACGTTCATTGCCCCGGGTAAAGCCGCGTCGGGGGTGTAACCCCGACCTACGCTGTTCGCGGTTCCGCGCGAAAGGGCGGGAGCGTTCAGAGCCATCGTTACGGTTTGGACCTGCGCAGCCGCAGCGCGTTGCCGAGCACGAACACCGAGGACAGCGCCATCGCCCCGGCGGCGAACACCGGCGACAGCAGCACGCCCCACGCCGGGTACAGCACGCCGGCCGCGAGCGGGATCAGCGCGGCGTTGTAGGCGAACGCCCAGAACAGGTTCTGGCCGATGTTGCGCAGCGTCGCGCGGCTCAACGCGATGGCGTTGGGCACGCCCTGCAGGCTGCCGGACATCAGCACCACGTCGGCCGCTTCGATCGCCACGTCGGTGCCGGTGCCGATGGCCATGCCGACGTCGGCCGCGGCCAGTGCCGGCGCATCGTTGATGCCGTCGCCGACATAGGCCAGCCGGCCGTACTCAGCCTTCAACCGCCGTACCGCATCGACCTTGCCTTCGGGCAGCACCTCGGCCACCACGTCGTCGATGCC
>Ga0182740_1000370_pt1 | contig 57206 bp, 44 predicted proteins | sample eDN5th37CKraftBY_FD_128872 | JGI IMG/M metagenome (GOLD analysis project Ga0182740, IMG submission 128872) | Enriched backyard soil microbial communities from Emeryville, California, USA - eDNA 5th pass 37_C Kraft BY (version 2) (version 2) | ecosystem: Environmental > Terrestrial > Soil >...
CCCGACGATCTCACCGGGACGCACCTCGAACGTGATGCCGTCCACGGTGGGCGTCTCCAGTTCGACGACGCGGGCGAGCGGCGGCACGTCGTCGAAGTCGCGGACCGGCCCGGCGACCCGGGGGTCGGCGGAATCGAGGCTGCGGCCGACGATGAGGTCGATCAGCGAGGTGGCGGTGAGATCGCGGGTGCGGTGCGTGCCCTGCGACACCCCGTCGCGCAGCACGGTGACGCGGTCGGTGTGGTCGAGCACCTCGTCGAGGTCGTGCGAGACGAACAGGACGGCGGCCTTGCGGTCCGCGACGATCTCCCGGACGACGGAGAACAGCAGGTCGGTGCCTTCGCGCGGGAGGAACACGGTGGGTTCGTCGAGGACGAGCAGCGTGCGGCGGTCGCCGAGTTCCTCGGTGGCGCGCAGGATCGCGACCAGCGCCCGTTCGGTTTCGTTGAGACCCGACACCGGAGCTTCGGGATCGACGTCGAGACCGAATCGCTCGAACAGGGCTCGTGCGGTGCGCTTTTCGCGTCGCCACGAGATCCACGGCTTGGATCCGGCGACCACCGGCCCGACCCGCAGGTTCTCCACGACGGACAGGTCCGGGACGAGGGCGAGGTCCTGGTGCACGAAGCTGATGCCCAGGTCGCGGAATCCGCCCGCCGGCACCGGCAGGGGCACGTCCCGGCCGCGCACCTGCAGGGCGGCGCCCGCGTCGGGGGCGTGGAATCCGGCGAGCACCTTGATGAGGGTGGATTTCCCGGAGCCGTTCTCCCCGAGCAGGCCGTGGACCTCACCGGCGTGGATCGTCAGGTTGACGTTCTTCAGGACGGTGTGGTCGCCGAACGTCTTGGAGAGCCCGACGATGTTGACGATCGGATCAGGGCTGCTCACTGGGCCCCCAGATGGCTTCGTATCCGGTGACGTAGGCGGTGCCGTATCCCTTGTCGGGCTGCGGCGGGGTGCCCGTCTCGTCGATGTTGTCGGCGGTGATCAGCTTGAGCGGGGTCTCCTGTGCGCCGTCCGCGACGGGTTCGTAGCCCAGCAGCAGACGACCGGCCTGGTCCAGGGTCGCCCACGCGAGCCACGGGATGGATTCGCCGACGTTCATGGTGACGATGCCGTCGTCCTGCTGGATCTTGAGCACGGCGGGCGTGCCGTTGACCGAGGAGATCTCGACCTGCCCGGTCTTACCGGCAGCCTTGATCCCGGACTGCGCGTAGAGGGACATGGAGTCGTAGATGGGCAGGATGAAGTTGATGTTCGGGTCGGCGGACAGTGCGGACTGCACTTCGGACTGGATCTTGGTGGCCCACTCGGCCACCGGAACGTTGACGATCTTGTAGGTGCACTTCGGGCAGTACTGCGCGATCTCGTCCTCCATCGCCGCGACCTCGGCCTTGGCGGGAGGCACCTCGTTGGACGTGATGATCAGCGCGTTGCCGTCGCCCTCGGTGCGGTCGATCATCCAGTCGACGGTGAGCCGGTTGGCTTCCGAGAGGGGTGCGTCGGTGGTGGCGTCGACGAGTCCCACGAGGTCCGCGGGCAACGGTTCGCCACGCAGGATCGTGTGGGTGAGGAGAACGGGAATACCTGCCGCGTCGGCCTTTTGAAGCGCCGGTTTGATGAGGGATGCGTCGACGCCCTGGGACAGGATGATGAGGTCGACCTTCTGGTTGACGGCCTGCTCGACGCCGGTGGCCCACTGGGTGGGCTGGCCCTGGTTGGTGTATTCGATCCAGGTGGCGCCGTAGCGTTCGGCGACCTTCTTCGATTCCTCGTCGACCGCGACGTTGTACGGGTTCTCGCTGTTGGTGGGGATGGAGAAGATGGTCTTGCCGGCGATGTCCTTCATGGGGAACGGTTCGGCCTCGAGCGTGAACTCGGGGTCGGATTCGTACTTCGCGAGCTGCGCCCGGGCGTACTCGAGTCCGGCGGTAACGTCCGCGTCCGAGACGTCGGCGCCGCCGGATCCGTCGCTGCTGCAGGCGACGAGTCCGAGGGAGGCGGTGAAGGCGAGGGCCGCGAGGGCGGCGCGACCGGGTCGAGGAAGACGCATGGATTCTCCTGGGGGAAGCGAAGTGAGACGTCGGGGCGTCCGCGCCGTTGGGGACCCAACCGGGAAGGTGATGACTTCGAATGTATTGCGTGACGTGTTGCCTGCGGCAACACGTGTGGTTCATTCGTGTTAATTGCCGGACGACAGCCTGCGGAGGTACTCCTGGGCGCGCGACAGCGGCCACACTTCGGCCATCTTCTGCTGCATGTCGAACAGGTTCGATCGATGGATCGCCGAATCACGGTCTCCGACCGCCTCTTCCACGACGATCGGGATGTATCCGTGCTGCATGGCGTCGAGCGTCGTCGCCCGGACGCACCCGCTGGTGGACAGGCCCGCGATGAGCACGGTGTCGACACCGAGCCAGTTCAGGTGCGAGTTCAGCGTGGTGCCGAAGAACGCGCTGGGATACTTCTTGGTCACCAGCATCTCGGCGCAGGTCGGCTCGAGACCGTCGATGAATTCCCCGTACGGGCTGCCCTCGCAGAAGGCCACGAGCGTGCCCGACTTCTTGAAGAACACGCCCGCGTCGGACCCGTCGGCACGCAGGCGAACCTCGGTGATCACCACCGGAATTCCGGCCTCGCGCGCCTCGGCGAGCAGCGTGCGCATCGCCTCGACGTTCTCCTCCACACCCGCATACAGCGGGCAGTCGGGGTCGATGTAGGCGCGGGCCGGATCGACGATGATCAACGCGGGGCGGGTCCCGGGTTCGAGCTCCTGACCGAAGCCGGCGCGGGCGTAGTCCTCCGCCTGGGCTTCGCGATCGGCGATGGTCATGCTGACTCCTTCAACGCGGAAACAGAATCGAGGGTGTGGACGGTCGCCGCCGGATTGCGGCGTGGAAAGGCAAGGCACACCGCGACACCGGCGAGAGCGACGAGGCCGAGAGCGAGGCCGACGACGCGGACGTTGTCGACGAACCGGGTCACCTCGCCGCTGCCGAGCGAGCCGAGGGTGCCGCCGTACGCGGCCTGCCGCGCCGCGGTGCTCAGCCCTGCGGTCGCGAACACGAGTGCGAGTGCGGTGCTCAGCAGATAGCCGACGTTCTGCAGCGTCGAGCGCAGCCCGTTGGCGATTCCGCGGCGGTCGGCGGGTGCGGTCAGCATGAGCGCGCTCGTCGAGGGCGTCATGAACAGTCCTGTCCCGCAACCGAGCACGAACAGGAACGGCGCGGTCGCGCCGAGCGAACCGCCGTCGGGCGAGAGCATCAGGGCGACGCCGAACAGTCCGACGGCGTTGAGCGCCATGCCCGTGGCGGTGAGCGTGCGGGGACCGAACCGCAGCATCAGCGACCCGGCGGCGGATGCGGCCACGACCGTGCCGATCGCGACGGGCATCACCAGAGCCCCGGCGGCAATCGCCGAAATCCCGCTCACCGCTTGCCCGTACAACGACACGAGCAGGGTCACCGCGTACGTGGCGACCGCGTTGACGAGCACCGCGGCGAGCACGAGTGCGATGCCCCGGTTGCGGAACAGCGTCACGTCGACCAGCGGATGCGTGCGCCGGATCTGCACGCCCACGAACACGACGGCGAGAACGACACTCACGCCACCGCACGCCCACGGCAGCCATTGCAGCGAACTCACACCGGGGGTCAGCGCGAGGACCACCGCGGTGAGCAGGACCGTGGACAGCACCGCGCCGGCCACGTCGAACGGCTCCCGCTCGACGGCCTTGCGGGGACTGCGCGGAATCACCCACATCGACGCGGCGATCGCGACCAGCCCGACGGGCAGCACCACCGCGAACAGTCCACGCCACCCGAACGCCGCGGTCGCGGCACCGCCGATGAGCGGTCCGACCACCTGGGCAACGGCCGCGACGGTCGCGTTCCACCCGAGCGCCCGGCCCAGGATGTGGGGCGGGAAAGTGTCCGTGAGCAGGGCCGTGTTGTTGGTGACGACGGCCGCTGCCCCGGCACCCTGGAGGACGCGGGCGGCGATGAGCCATCCGGCGGACGGTGCAAGCATGCACAGCCCGGTCGCCACCGTGAAGGTGGCGAGCCCGGCGAGGTAGAGCGGCCGGCGGCCGATGATGTCGGCGAGGCGGCCGAACACCAGGATCAGTGCCGTGGTGACGAGCATGTAGCCGAGCAGGATCCACGTCGACTGGGCCCCGGACGCGTCCAGCTCCCGTGCGACGGTCGGCAGCGCGACCGTCAGACCGCTCAGGCTTAGGAACACCGCGACCACGCCGATACTCGTGGCGGCGAACACCCGCCACGGATGCGGATGACGCTGTGTGACAAGGCTATCCATCGGCACGTCGGGTGTGGACGTCGGTGACGGTCTGCAACACGTGCGCCAGGCGCAGGCACGTGTCGTCGGCCCACGGCCGCCCCACCAGCTGCACCCCGACGGGCAGTCCGTCGACGAATCCGGCCGGTGCCATGACCGCGGGGAACCCGAGGTAGTCGAACAGGCTCGTGTTGCGGCCCACGATCGGCTGCATCGGATGCCGGACGCCGTCGATCTCGACGGTGACGTCGGACAGCCGTGCGGCGGTCGCGCCGATGCCGGGGGTGACGAGCACGTCGATGCCCGCGGCGTCGAACGCGTCGACCGCTGCCCGCTGGGCGAGGGTGCGGCGGCGCACTGCGCGGAGGTAGTCGACCGCCGACGGGACGAGACCGCGTGCGATCCGAACCTGCGTGCCGATGTCGTAGTCCGCGAACTTCGCGAGCGACCCCTCCTGGTTCGACGCGAGTTCGCTGGTCATCACGATCGTCACGTCGTCGTGGATGCGCTGGGCGTCCGGGATGTCGACGGCCACGACGTCGGCGCCGAGGTCGCGGAAGGTCTCGACGACCGCATCCCATGCGCCGAGCACCGCGGCGTCGCACAGGTCGGTGAACCACGCGGTCGGGATGCCGATCCGGACACCGGCGAGCGCCGGGTCTGTCGCGGTGCCGGTGGTCGCGAGAGCGTCCTGCACCTGCTGGACGACCGGCGCAGGCGCGGCCGCGGGATCGTGCCCGTCGGGCCCGGCGAGAAGGTCGAGGACCATCCGCAGGTCGGCCGCCGAGCGCGCCATGGGACCGACGTGGTCGAGCGTCCACGACAGCGACGCGACGCCGGTGCGCGGGACGAGACCGTAGGTCGGTTTGATGCCGGTGAGGTTGCACAGCGCGCTCGGGACGCGGATCGATCCGCCGGTGTCTGTGCCGAGGGCCAGCGGGACGAGCCGAGCCGCGAGGGCGCCCGCGGAGCCGGTCGACGAGCCGCCGGTCCAGCGCGACCGATCCCACGGGTTCGTGACCGGACCATACCGAGCGTTGTGCGGTGCACCGCACGCGAATTCGGTGGTCGCGGTGATCAGGACCGGAATCGCGCCGGCGGCGCGAAGTCGCGCCACGGCGGTCGAATCGGCGGCGGCGACGCGGTCACCGGTGGTGCGCGATCCCGCAGTGACGGGTGCACCGGCGACGTCGATGATGTCCTTGACAGCGAAGAAGATCCCTTCGAGCGGGCGGGCGGTGCCGTCCGTCCAGCGCCGGTCGGATTCCGCGGCCGCATCGTCGGCGCCGTCGACGACGGCGAGCACCGCTCCCCCGGCGAGCGCCGGGTCGGTCCAGCGGGAACGCAGCGCGGCGAGCACCGCGCTCGGCGTGGTGCTCCCGGACGCATACGCGGCCAGGAGGTCGCGAACCCCCAGTTCATGCAGTGGCGCGTCCACCGACACAGCGTCCGCGGGGGCGGGTATCGGGGGTTGCGGGACCGGGCTCGACGCCAGCAGCGCCACGGAATGCGCGGGCTCGCACGGCGGCCCGTCCGGCACCGGCTCGAGCGGCACGAGCCGGGACGCGTCGAGCAGCGGCGTCATGTCGACGCGAGCCTGCGGCAGCAGGTCGTCGACGGTGGTGGCCGCGGTCGCGGTCAGGTCGGGATAGTCGGTCGCGGTCATCCGACCACCTCCTTCGGGACAGCGGACGGACGCGGGAGCGGCGCAGGGCGCACGGTGCCGTCGGTCAGATCGGCGAGCAGACGCAGCACGTCGGGCCGGCGGTCGCGGGCCAGCGGGAACGAGGCCCGGCGCGCGGGCACGGCATCGAGGTCGATGGTGACGCGCAGGGTCTCCCCCGAACTGTGGGCCGGAGCCTGGGCGACGATCTCACCGCTCGGGGAGATCACGCAGGACAGACCGAAGTAGTCGACGGTCACCCCGTTGAGGGTTTCGGGACCGCCTCGGTTTGCGGCGATGATCCAGGTCTGCGATTCCAGTGCGCGGGTTTGCAATTCGGCCAGGAACAGGTCTTCACGGCTGCCGAGCGACGAGACGATCGCGAGCATCACTTCCGCGCCGAGTGCGCGGGCGACCGCCCAGTATTCGGGGAAGGTGCGGTCGTAGCAGATGACGCAGCCGAAGCGGGTGCCGAATGCGTCGACGGTGGCCGGGGCCTGCCCGGGCGAGAAGTGGTACTTCTCGTCGATGTCGACGTCGCCGACCTTGCTCGCGGGCAGCGACAGCTTGCGGTAGGCCGGCACGCTTCCGCCGTCGGGGGTGCGCCACGCGAGCACCTCGCCGGTCGGGTCGATCAGCACCACGGAGTTGTGGGTGACGTCGTGGGCGGTGCGCTCGAACATGCCGAAGGTGATGGCGCAGCCCAGTTCTCGCGCGAGTTCGCCGAACAGGTCGGTGGCGTCTCCCGGGATCGTCTGTGCCCACGGGGTGCGGTCGACGTCGTGGCTCGTGCAGAAGTAGGGGGTAGTGATCAGCTCCGGGAGGACCACCAGGTCGGGGGTGCTGCCGTCGTCTGCGGGTGCCGCCGCGGTGCGGACGAGTGCGGCGAGCCTGGCCAGGTTGCCGAGGAGGTCCTCGGTCAGTTCGCCGGCCTGCACGATGGCGACGTCGAGGGTGCGCGAAGTCAAAGAGGAACCTCCGGGGAGAAATGGGGACGGGTGGGAGCGCGGCCTGCTGCACGCGCTCCCACCCGTCGTTCGGGGTCAGGCCGCTTCGGCCGCGATGGTGTTGCGGCTCTTCATGAGCGGCTGGATACGGGTACCGAAGTTCTCGATGCCCTGCACGAAATCGTCGAAGGTGAGCATGATGCCCTTGATGCCGTCGATCTCGGCGACCTCGTCGAGCATCTTCGCCACCGTCTCGTACGACCCGACGAGGGTGCCCATGTTGAAGTTCACCGCACCCTCGGGCAACGAGATGGTCTTGGCGGTGGACACGTCGTCGGCGGTGGCGTCGGCCGCGGACTGGCCGGCCATGTAACCGAGGGCCTCGAGGTCGGCGTTGTCGTGGTAGTCCTGCCACTTCGCCTGCGCCGCTTCGTCGGTCTCGTCCGCGATGATCATGAACAGGGTCAGCGCACCCACGTCCCGGCCCGTGGTCGCGGCCGCATCGACCAGCGTCGTGACCGAGTCGGAGATCGCGGTCGGGGTGTTGATACCGGTGCCCATGATGAAGTTGAAGTCGGCCATCTCGGACGCGAACTTCATCCCGCTCTTGGACTGTCCGGCCGCCACGATCGGGACGCCGCCGCCGGTCGGGCTCGGCGACAGGACGCACTCGTCCATCGTGTAGTGCTCGCCCTTGAAGTTGCTGACACCGTCCGCCCACAGCTGCTTCATGACCGTGACGTACTCGGTGGCCTGCGCGTACCGGTAACCGAAGTACTCCTCCCCCGGCCACAGACCCATCTGCGTGTATTCGTTCGGGGCCCAACCGGTCACGATGTTCACACCGAAGCGGCCGGGAGCGATCGAATCGATCGTCGAGGCCATGCGGGCCACGATCGCCGGCGGCAGGGTCAGGATCGCGGTCGAGGCGAACAGCTTGATCTTCTCGGTCACCGCGGCGAGACCTGCCATCAGCGTGAAGGACTCGAGGTTGTGGTCCCAGAACTCGGTTTCACCACCGAAGCCCTTGAGCTTGATCATCGACAGCGCGAAGTCGAGTCCGTGCTCCTCGGCCTTCTGCACGACCGCCTTGTTGAGCTCGAACGAGGGCATGTACTGCGGAGCGCTCTTGGAGATGAGCCAGCCGTTGTTGCCGATGGGGATGAAGACGCCGATTTCCATGTCACTCCTGACGGGCGGGGAGATTCGAGGAAGCGATCCGGGCCGCGCTGTCCGGCTCGCTGTGACTTCGAATGTATGCAGGAGTTATTGCCGGTCCGGGACCGTCCGGTAACGGACCTGTTGCCTATGTTAACGATCATGAACGGGCTCGGCGCACACCGCCGCACTCCCCCGCTGCACCCACTCCACATCGAACTTCCGATGCACCGGAGCGCCTGCCGCACCGTCGATCCGCGCCAGCAGCAACTCCGCCGCCGCTACCGCCATGTCCTCGAGCGGCTGACGCACCGTCGTCAGATCGAAGATCGACCAGCTGGACTGCTGGAGGTCGTTGTAGCCGACAATGGAAACATCTTTCGGCACAGACAGATTCAGACGCTTCGCGGCATCCAGCGTGCCGTAGGCCATGTAGTCGGTGGCGCAGAACACCGCTGTCGGGCGGTCCTCGCCGGCGAGCAGCGCAAGGCCACCCTCGAGGCCGGTCGACGCATCCACGGCGCCGCGATACACCCGCTTCTCGTCGAGCTCGACGCCGCGCGCCGCGAGGCCGTCACGGAAACCCTGCTCGCGCAACCGGATGCTGGGGTTCTGCAACGGACCGGAGATCAGGCCGATCCGGGTGTGCCCCAGATCGACCAGGTGGTCGGCGATGAGCCGGCCACCGCGGACGTTGTCCGACGTCACGCGATCGACCTTGCCTGCATGCCGGTCGTCGACGTCCCGGCTGAGGATCACCAGCGGGATCTTCCAGTCGATCATCTCCGACACCATCGGCGAATCGAGCCGCGACGAGATGAACACGACGCCGTCGACCAGGCCCCCGCGCAACGCGAGGATGTCCTTCTCGAGCGAGCCTTCGGTGCGGTCGCTCATCAACAGCACCCGGTAGTCGTGGCGCGCGAAGCAGTCCTGCAGGGTGTTCACCAGCGTCGGATACGACGGATTGCGCAGGTCGCCGCTCACGATGCCGATGGTCGACGACTTGCGCGTGATCAGGCTCCGCGCGGTGACGTGCGGGACGTAGCCCATCTCCGCCGCGAGGGCCTGGATGCGCTCCCGCGTCTCCTCGATGACCCGCGGATCGTTCCTGAGCGCACGCGACACCGTCGACTGCGACACCCCTGCGCGGCGTGCGACGTCGTAACTGGTGACCGACTTGCTGCCCATGACGGGATTCTAGGAGCAACCGGCGAGGACGGCCGGGCGAGCGGATTTCGCGACCCGCCGCAATGACCCCTGACGCAGCAGTCCGAACACTGCCGACCCATCGACGGCGGCGTTCGGAGTTGGAGGCGAATTGCATTCGACGAAGGTGGTCTCACTATTCGAGTCGACGATGCCCACATCAGCAAAGCCAGCAGGAGTGGCCAGCTCACGCAGGTCCAGGGCGCATTCGGACATGCCGAGCACATGCTCGGGTGCCTCGGCGATGTCGTTGGACTGAGTATGGATGGCGCGGGCGGTCTGGACCAGCGGGAGGATCTTGCTGCCGCGGGCCTCGTCGATCCAGTCGTTCAAGCGGGGCAGCGGCGGTCACGTGGGCCAGCTGTAGTTCTTCCACTCGGTGGCGATTGTGGTCTCATACGACAGGAAGAACTCGTCCCGCCCACGCTGCTGGGTATGAGCGTGCTCCGGCTGCTCCCGCCATTGAGCGATAGCCTCGCGGGACTCGAACCTCGCCACCGCCAGCTCCGAGCCGTCCTCCCCTGCGAATCCCTCGATGGAAACGAACCCGGGAACCTGAGAGACGAGGTCCAACATTCGTTCGAACGTCCTCTGATATTCCTCCTGGTCGACGTCGGTGCGGGTCTTGATGTGGAACAGGACGATCTCCATGGCTCCTCCAATCGAGTGTCGTTAGGTGGTGGTCTGCCGAGCACCGTGCGGTGCGGAGTGAAGGACAAGACCCATCGGCACGTCACCGTCCACCCTCGGTGTACCAACCGCTGCGCGAAGGTCGATGTGGCCGCCCGCGCTTCGCGTCTTGTCGAAGCTGAGCGTCGCGTTGTTGATATCGGCGCCGCTGAGATCCAACCTGCCGCTCTGAAAGTTTGCGCCTGCGAATTGAAGCGTCGCTCGGCCGAGCTGCGCGGACGCCATGGTGACGTCCTGATTGAAGAATGCGCCGTCGAAGGAGACGGTGCCGGCGAATGTGGCGTGATTGAACGTCACGAAGCCGGTGCCGCAGAAGCGCGCGCCCGCGAACGTGGGTCCGGGTGCCGCGATGGTGGCGTGATCGAACGAAACCTCGCCCTGACCGAGTTGCGCGCCGGCGAAGGTGACCGAACATCCCCGATGGAATGTCACGTTCTCGAAACTCAGCGACCCATGCTCGGGTGAAGACATCCTGTCGAATCGCACTGAGCCGCGGACAAAGTGAGTGTCTGTGAACCGAACTTCGGCCCCTTTGTCGAGAATGACGTCATCGAACCACACCTCCGCGCCGTTGAATCGAGAACCGTCGAAGTTGGAAGTGCCCGAAAAGACCGCCTTGCGGAGGTCGAGCCTTCCGGAATCGAACCGGACGTCCCGGAAATCCACGCTGTCGAGGTGTGCGCCCCTCAAGTTGAAGGTGGAATTCGACCAGCTCGTCGCGCTGCCTGCGCGTAGTCGGTCCACGATGGCCTCGAGCGCCGCCCTGCGCGAGTCGGGTACCGGGGGTACCGCTTTACTATGCGAGTCGGGTACCTCGCTTGTCGCTCCTGGAATCGGTCCGTCCGATCGAATGTGCATACACAGCACGTCAATACAGGCCTGCCGGTTGTTCGGCCAGATGTCGGCTAGCTGAGCTAGCGCATACACACCGGCGGCCCGCACCGTTTCGTTGTTGTCTCCGATCTGCTTGGCCGCGCCCTCGAAGCGGTCGGTCAGGTGCCCCGCCTCCGTCAGGCGATAGGTTTTGTGACCGAACCAGACGGTGAACGACGTACCCACGGCGACGAGCGCAGCCACCAAACCGGTTCGAATATCCGCCATGACCTTGTACTCGTCGTCTTGCTGCTCCGGAGGAAAGGGCGGTGCCATCAGTCCGGGGATCACCCACACCACGATGGCGAGTCCGACGACAGTGACAACTCCTGTAAGGAGGAACCGAAGGAACGCGCTACGCCGAAGCTGGGACCGCCACGCACTCTGAGTCATCGCCGCGCCAATCTGGCTAGTTCTGAAGACAACGATTCACCGTGCAAGCAGTCGTGTCGAAGCCGGAATTCGTCCATGAAAGGCGACTGGAGGCTGCCGAGCTCGAACGATTCCGGCCCGCGGGGAAACAACGCTCGCGCCAGCTGAAAAGGCCGGGGAGACGATGCATCCATCGCGCCGAGAACGGCGTCGCGGTCGATTTCTCCGGGCGGGAACGCACCGGCCATTCGGCTGGCGCAGTCGAGTGCGTCGGCTGGGTGGTCGGCGAGTTCGAGCAGACGGTTCAGCGCGCGCCCCCGGACATCGATGTAGAACTGCATCGTGTAGTCGTCAGGCCGTTCGACACCGTGGAAGAGGTAGGCGTGCCGCACGGCCTGGCCGTACTCGTCCGCAGCGATATCGTGCCGATGCTGCTCCCAGTCCATATCTGCGCGCAAGAGCAGCAGGTTAGCGGCGAGTTCCTCGTCGTCTTCGTCGATGAGTTTGCTACTGCGCCGAAAGTGTTTCTCCACCGTGGTCGGGTCCGGCGCCGTCCTGCCTGCCAGCAGTTGCGCTAGCTCGAACTCGACCCATGCCGCGTTCCAGTCGTCGGGGAGCAGACGTAGTGCCCGAAGATAGTAGAAGTCGGCCTGCGTGTCGGCGGGGTGGGCGTAGCGGTAGGTGTGCGCCATGAAGATGTCCAATAGCGCCGCCAGACGACGTTTCTTGCCTTTCAGGGTTTCGGCGCGGCGGCCTGTGCCGTGCCGGTGCAGGCCACACAGGTGCTTGACCTGCAATAGTGCCTGTCGGACCGAAACCCAGTCGGCGTTCTCAGGTTTGGCAGACCGCAGCGGGTAGGACTGCAAGATCGTCCTCAGCGCCCCGTGGAGTTGGTCGAGTTCTGGCCAGACGGCTTCATCGGGGAGGATGTCGACGTCCCACAACGCGCGGTTCTGTCCGGTCGCCGGTCCGCGGTGCTGTCCGGCGAGGACACCGAGGTCGGCGACGAGCTGATCGCAGAAGTCGAAATGAACGTAGTTCCCCCACCACCAGAACGCGTCGAGGAAAACCAGCGAGATGTCCCGGATGACCTGGGAACGGTCTGACGATCGCGATGCCAGACCGCTGTGGACCAGCCACTCACGCTTGTTTCGCTGCCACGCCGGATCCTCATAGACGAAGGACTCGCCGTAGCTGGTGTTCTTCGAGCCGGACACCTTCGCCCGGTAGTAACTCGTCGCCCGACGGTTGAGGTCAGCAAACCGATCCGGGTCCGATGCCCGCATCAGTTCCAGCAAGCCGCTTCTGACCAAGGACGTGACGCGCAGACGGGAGCCGTCCGCCGACAGGTCCTCGACGAAGGGAAAGTCGGCTAGGCAGGTGAGCAGGGCCCGCACCTGGCCGCCCGACACGGTCTTTGGGCCGAGCAGGTGCCGCAGCAAGGGAGCGTCGAACTGCCGTGGCACTGCGGCGACATCGAGCGTGGACGCCATGAGTTCGTCGATATCGTCGCCGACGGCGACGCCTCCGATGCTGACCGACCGGACCAGCAACTGCGCGAGGTGCGCCGCGCGACGGCGGTCACTGCGCATGGCAACAAGCTCATCGAAGACCGGATCGGAAGTGCTCATCTGAAGGTCGCCGCGCCTCGACAGCAACTGGTAGAGGAGCTTGAGGACTGCAGGATGCCCTCCGCTTGCCGCGCAGATCTGCCGAACCATCGCCGATGACGGCTGGTGCCCCGAAACCCCGCACAGCCAGGCCTCGACAGTCGGCTCGTCGAACTGTGAGATGCGGGTGATCCGGGTACGTTCCTGATCGAGGGTAGACAACAACGTATCGGATTCCTGAGCAAATACGACCACGGTGGTGGAGAGACTGAGTACGAGTTCACCGATCCAGAGCCCGATCTCCTGGTCGGCGATATCGTCGGCGTTGTCGAGCAGCAGGAAACATCCGTGATCTTCGGTCATCGCGTTCCAACGCGTCGCAAACTTGTGGGCGATGTCACCGGCGGCATTGCGCCACGCATCAGCCAGCACTATCGGGTCGAGCGGGCGGAATCTCTCGTCGACGAAGTCCTCGATCCGAATGATCCGCGCGTCGTACACCTCGGCATTACGCACACTCAAGTCGAGCTCGCGGATCTCTCGCCGGTCGGCGTCAGTGCCGATCCGCCCGATCAGTGCTTCCAGGAGCCGAACGAACTGTAGGTAGCTGGCCTGAATAGCCCCAACGGACGCTTCGGGTCCTTGGTCGCCGCGGTGTCCGGGATCGAACTCGCTAAGGTCGATCCGCACTGCTGCTCGCGGAGCATTCAACTCGATGTGTTTGAGCATCGCGCTCTTGCCACAGCCGAGGATTCCGCACAGCACCTCGACATGATCAGTCGGCACCTCCGTGTGCAGGATCGTATGAACAAGGTCCGGATGCACTACCACGTACACCGGATGCACTGCCACATAGGCCGGACGCACTACCACGTACATATCGATCACCCGCCTACCGTCGCGTCGCGGCCCGAGTCGCCGCCATATCGAGCAAACGCCTCGATCAGCTCGATCGTCATGAGTAGTCGACTACTCGATTTCTGCTTCACCGTTCGGCGAATGATCCGCTACTCGTAGCCATGGACTCGACCCGCGTGCCGGTGGTGCAGTCGCGACCGCGCTGGGTGTTCGCCGATCGCGGCTGCGACCTGGACAAGTACCGGAACCTGCTGTCCGCCCGGGGTATCACCCCGAAGATCGCTCGCCGTAGCGCCGCTCACGGTCCGAGCCCAGGAAGGTGCGCTGGGTCGTCGAGCGCACTTTTGCCTGGTTACATCAGTTCAAACGTCCTCGTATTCGTTCCGAAGTACAAGCTGACCTATATTACGGACTGCTCGAGCTCGCTTGCGAGCATCATCTGCTTGACGCCGTTGCAGCGATCATTCTGAAACAGTCAGTCAGGGGATCACCGCACTCGCCAGGCAGCTCCGCTCGTCGCGATGACCCTAAGTACTCGCTGTTCGGCTCGTGAATTCTTGCAGGACAAGAACTTCCCGAGGTACGAGGCTGGCACCGAGCCAGCCCCCCACCATTCACGAATCACCCCCTACCGGCGCACTGCGCGATACCCTCAGTACAAACTTGAATCATCGACCGTTTCCTTCGGGAGGTGCGAGCCATGAGCGAGCCACGCAGTGCCGCCCCGGGATGGTATCCAGATCCCCAAGGCAAGCAGCACTACTGGGATGGAACGCAATGGCTGTCACTTCCTGAACCTCCAGGACCGGAACCTGATCAACGGAAGCGATTGAGCCGCGGCATGATCGGATGCATTGCCGCGTGCTGCGCAATTCTGGCTCTTACGGCAGTTGCAGTACTGAAGGTCAATCACGACACAGACGTCGATGCAAAGGCGGCAGCCGCCGAGACAGCTCGGCAGAGCGCCGAACGTCGGGCGGCGGAGGTTGCCGATCGCGAACGGAAGGAAGAAGCCGAGCGATCGATGAGGCAGGCAAGCGTACATCAGGTCGAGGCCAGCATCATGGAGATGGCGACGGGTCACGCAAACTCATCGATCATCGACGGTCCGATCCTCTCGGTTTCATGTTCTCCCGTAGCGGGTGGATCCGTCGACGATCTACTAGCTGCCACTACAGTTTTGGAGTGCTTTGCCGCCACACAGGAGAACCCGAACGGAAGCCGAAGCGGATACAAGTATCACGCAACCATGAACTGGGAGACAGGGAGTTACACCTACGGGTTCGGCGCTCCATAGCCGAACCGGCAGGGCCCGGAGTTCACTCTACCGAGAACATCACGCCCAAAGTCATCATCGAAGTATCCGAAATCATGAGGGGCAGTGAGCATCCGTCCGAATCCAGATTCGCCGGACATCCCTTCGAGACAAAATCATCGTGCTGATTGTAGAGAATTTCAAACATTTGGTTCAGGCTGTCGTGATATGAGGGGTCGAGGGATTGCATCGCGGAACGTTCGAAAAACTCCACGTATGCTCTCCGCTCGTACATGCAGGTCACCGGATCCACGTCGTCCGCGCACGCCGTCGAGGTCATTTGGTCGAACTGTTCAGACATCGACGCGGCTTGTCGGGTTGCGCGCGGCATAGCGCGCTGCGTTGTGATTGGGCTCGGCAATGGAGAACTCGAAGCCGTGGTCGCCCGATTATCACCCGTCCACTCGGGAGGCGTTGCCTGTTCGTCCGATGAACCGCACGCTGCCAGTACGGCAATGACCGTAGGCGAGACAAAAGCGAAAAATGCTCTCCTCATTCACATATGGTGCCACCGTAACCGGTAAGCCGTCCCGGGGTTGGGGCTCGATTCGACCGCTGGCGTCGACGCCGCGTCACAACAGAAACGTTGACCGAAGAGGCGACTATGGGCTGCCGACGATTCGGCATCGTCCGAGTAGGTGACGATCTCGAATTCCGGAGCTGCGCCTCCTCGTACGCGCCCTCCGACCTGATCGCCGACGTGGACGGACAGTCCGGAATCGACCAGTGCGGACGCGTCGCTCCGGAGGAGCTGGACGACGGCCCGCCCGTCCGGGGCTTTTAACGAGGCACCCGCCCCAGGTTCATCTCGTCGACGGAGAGCTCGAGGTAGTCGATGTAGAGCCTCCGTGCTCCTCGATGTCGGGGATGATCAGAGTTGCCGTGATGCCGGTGGGTCGCATGCCGAAAGCTCCCTCGGTCGATGCCGGAGCATTACCCGATTGCACTACACAGCATCAACCCACAACCCGGTTCGATATGGGCCATCAACTCCACTCGCAGGCGACTCCGTCGCCGTCGGCATCGAGCTTGGACCGGTAACCCGGCTCACCTATATACAAAGGTGCCGCGCCGGCCGCGCGGGCGGCAGCGCAATTCTTGTAGTAGGCGCTCGACTGCGGTGCAGGCGCCGGAGCCGGCGTATATACGGGCGGCGGGGTGTACGCGGGCGTGTACACGGGAGGCGGCGGCATGTAGGTGGGCGCTGTCGTCGCGACGCTCGAGGACTGCGCCCCCGAAAGTGGCTGCATCACCGCACGCGTCGGTGCACTCGGGGTTGCGGGCACGCTCGACCGGACAGTGGTCGATACCACCCGGACCGGTTCGACGGACCCGGAATCCGAATCGTTCGTTCCGATCATCAGACTGCCTGCCACGACGGACAGCAACGCGACTCCGACCCCGGCCATCCATCGCTTCGTTCGCCGGCCGGCGGAAGCATCGGGCGATGCTTCCGCCGTGACGCGCACAGGTCCAGAACCGGTAGAGGCAGACGCAGGCGGCAACGGGCTCACCGGCTTGCTGAACGACACCCTGGAACTCGCGCCGCTCGGCGTCGTAGGCGCAGCACCGGTCGTGGGCGCAGCACTCGGCGCGCGAAGCCCGACGTGATTCCGCTCGGTGACCCGTCCCGAGGAATCGAATCCGTACAGCTGTATCCCCTTGGCGGTCGCGTAGTCGACGGCTGTCTTGCCATAGCCGTTGAGCGCGAAGTAGGCCATCGCGTCACGAGATCTGAACCTGCGTTCCCCGTACGTCATCACCAACTCGGAAAGGCTGACCGGAGTAGTGCCTAATGTCACCTCCGCCACGACCCCGCGCGCCCTGATCTGCATCGGACCCGATCTCCGAGGCTCGAGCGTGAAGCCCAGCGACTTCAGGTGCCGCTCCGCGATTGCCTTCGCTTCCTTCGGTGTCAACTGCGCCGTCATGCCGTCCTTGCTCGTCGCTGCCACACGCTCGATGCCCGGAAGTGCTGCCGGGCTGCGTCCCTCACGGGAGTTGTCGCCCCGGGATCATTGGCCATTACATCCGCGCATCCCGCGCGATCACGACACCGAATGCGTGTTCGAAAGAATCCTTGCGCCGCCGGTAAGCCCGGTGCCAGAATGGCCCAATCGTCACGCCCGTGGCGTCACAACTGAAGAAGGCCCGCCAGGAGTTGCAGCTCCCGACGGGCCGGATGTCCGACTGTAAGGGAGTCGAACGTGGGCCAGAATACCCTGGCTGGCGGCGTGCGTCGTGGACCGCGCCTCGCCAGCAATTTCACCATTCTCAGCAATGCCGTCATCAACGACGAGCGCCTCTCCTTCCGCGCACGCGGCGTGCTCGTCTGGCTGTTGTCGAAGCCGGACGACTGGCACACTCGCTCCGAGTCGATCGCCGCGCAGTCCCCGAAGGAGGGCCGCGACGCCGTCCGCTCGGCGCTGCGCGAGCTCGCCGACCTCGGCTACCTCGTGCGCGAGAAGATCCAGGACGAACGCGGCCGGTGGAGCACGATCCAGACGGTGTACGAGGAGCCCGTGACCGGTCCGACGCCTGGAAAACCGACCCGCGGGCGCACCGACGTCGGGCAACCCGGCGCTCTTGTCAGTACAGAGAAACCAAGGACGAAAACCAACCGCTCGTCCCGAGCCGGGAAGGTCGCGCCCAGTCCCGCTGTCGGCCGGCTCGCCACGGCATGCCGGGCTGCCGGATTGACCGCGACCTTCGCCTATCTCAAGCCCGACGACGCCGCAGCCATCGACCGACTCGTCGAGACGCACGGGATCTCACCGCTGGTCACGGCCGCGAGGTCCGTTCACCGTGCCCACGATCCGATGCGGTTCGCGCAGGCGTGGATTCCGCTGTGGCAGGCGCTCCCGGAACCGTCTGCAACACAGCCGAAATGCGCCGCGTGCGACGAGTACGGGTGGCTGCCCGACGACGAACACGGTCGTGCCGTCAGGTGCAGGTGCCGCGCCGTTACTGCGGCGTGACTTGCGTGCACCGCGGTTGGGGGAAGAATAGTCAAACATCCCAGCGCAGAGGGCACTTTCGTCACTTCGGCTCACAACCGCACCGGCTGTGGGTAGATTTCGCCCAGATATCACCCGATATTCCGGCCAACAACGCGTTGAAAGATTTCGTCGGCGGTAATCTGTGGTACGCGACATCATCCCAATGTCGCTGCCGCTGTTAACCATCTGGACGATCTCGCGGGATTTCCGGTCGGAGGCCGACGTGCGTGGATTTGGTATCGATCTCGGAACTGCCAACACCGTCGTCGGGACCCCCGATGACGGAATAGTCCTGAACGAGCCATCATTGATGATGGTGCGAACGAAGGATCCGCATCGCGCTCTCGCGATCGGCCAGGATGCGAGTGCCCTAGTCGACCGAACTCCGGTCGGGATCACGCCGGTTCGTCCGATTCGCAACGGCGTGATCGTGGACCTCGAATCGGCCAGGGCCTACGTCTCGGCCGTTATCAAGCGGGCCGCCCCTGAGCGACGGTACGGTCTGCGGCCGACGGGCGTCATCGCGATTCCCGCAGGCGCCACCCCGCTCGAGCGTCGGGCATTGCTCGAGGTCGGGCACGAGGCCGGTCTGCGGAAGGTGGCCTTGGTGCCGGAACCTGTCGCGGGTGCCCTCGGGTGCGGGATCAATCCGCTCGAACCGCGTACCCATCTCATCGTCGACATCGGCGGCGGCACTTCGGAAGTCACCGCCATCTGCTTCGGTGGCGTCCTGTCGCACCGCAGTTGCCGGATGGCTGGCGAGGACCTGACCCGAGCGATCCACCGGTATCTGCGTGCGAAGCACGAGATCATCGTCGGCGAGCTCACCGCCGAGCGGGCGAAGGTGGGCACGACCGAGACCACCGACGGACAGACGCTCGTGGTGGAGGGCCGCGACGCCGCGACCGGCCGGGCGCGACTGCTCACCCTCGAAACCGACGAGATCATGGATGCGGTAAAGCCCGCCATGACCGGCATCGCGCAGACGCTGGCCGCATGCCTGGACGATCTTCCTCCGCGGGCGATCAGCGACATCATGGCCGAAGGCATTCTGGCGATCGGCGGCGGATCGATCCTGCGGGGCATGTCGCAGATGATCGAAGAGTCCTTCGGGCTCCCCGTGAAGACCGCCGAGCGCCCGCTCACCTGCGTCGCCGAAGGCGCGACCGCCTGCATGGACCACCCCGAGGTGGTCGCGGCCTTCGCCTCCTGACCGCTCCCCCTCGTGCGTGGTTTCGGTAGCACCCGCTACCGAAACCACGCACGGGTCAGCGGGTCGTGCCGCGGATCTGTGCGAGGTAGCGCTCGAGAAGGCTCTTGACCACCGGACCGGATGTCGCAGAACCGAATCCACCGCCGCGCACCAACGCCGTCACCACGACCTCGGGCTGCTCGGCGGGCACCACCGCGGAGAACCAGGCATTCAGGCCCTTGCCGGGCGCCGACGGGTCCTCCGCCGTGCCGGTCTTGGCAACAGCCGTCACCGGGAGGCTGGCGAGCTGGCCGGCGGTACCGGCCGCGGCGGATGCCCGCATCCCCGCGCGCACGGGACCGAGTTCGTCCGCGAAGGACAGCGGACGAGGCTCCGCGGTGGGAATGGGCACGGCGTCCGCCGGCCCGTATGCCGCCGCGAGCTGAGGTGTCACCATCGCACCGCTGGCGATGCCCGACGTCCAGCGCGCCACCTGCAGCGGGGTCGCGGTGACGGTGCCCTGACCGATCCCCATCAGCAGCGTCGACCCGGGATACCAGGTTCCGCCGATGCTTCCGACATTCTCCGGGGTGCCGAGGAAGCCCTCGGACTCGCTCGGCAGATCGATTCCCGATCGCGTGCCCACGCCCAGCTCGGTGGCCGTCGTCGCGATGCGCTCGGGGCCGAGGAGGTCGGCGAGTTGGTAGAAGTAGACGTTGTCCGACCACTGGATCGCACCGAGCAGATTGTTTCCGGCCATCGGCTGCCAGTTCGCGAACGTGTGCCCGCCGTAGGTGTAGGCCGCGCCGCCCTGGAGCACAGTGTCCGGCGACAGTACGTGGTTCGCCGCGTTCGACGAGGCGACCACGATCTTGAAGGTCGAGCCCGGGGGCACGGCCGTCTGGACGGCGTGATTGAGCATCCGGCCGGGTCCGGGTCCTTGGGTCTGCGCCGCGATCGCGGCCAGGTCCGCCGGGGGGCCGTAGACGTTGTTGTCGTAGCCGGGGACGCTGGCCAGCGCCAGGATCGCGCCGGTGCGGGCATCCATCACAACCGCCGCGCCGAGGTCGCCGCCGCTGCTGCGCACCGCCTGGGTTAGCGCATCGGTCGCGGCCTGCTGCATCCCGAGATCGAGGTGCAGCCGCAGATCGTGGCCACGCACCGGATCCACCCGCTCCCCCGTGCCGACCGGACGCCCGGACGGGTCGACGTAGACGCACTGCTTGCCGTCGGTGCCGCGGAGCAACGCGTCGTACTGCTTCTCCAGTCCCGCCTTGCCCACTCGCGATCCGAGCGCGAGGTTCGCCCAGAACTGCATGTCGTCCTGGTCCGCGATCCCGACGTACCCGAGGATCGATGCCAGCACCGGTCCCTGCGGGTAGTACCGGCGTCCGGTCGGGTACACGAGCACCCACGGCAGGTGGGCGTCGACGATCAGCCGAGCCTGCTCGGGCCCGACTCGTGCAAGCACGACCTGCAGCTCCCCGTTGTCGCTCCGGAGTTCCTCCGCGAGCTGCTCCGGGGTGATGCCGAGCAGCGCCGCGAGTTGGTTGCGCACCGCCGGGTCACCCTCGGCGAACATTCGCGCCACCACCGCGACGGTGTACTCGGCGACGTTGACCGCGACCGGCACGCCGGTGCGGTCGAGGATCTGGCCGCGTTCGGCGGGCAGGCGGATGCAGCGCAGCATCTGCGTGTCGCTCGTCGCGCGCAGTTCCGCGCCCTGAGTGGTCTGCAGCTGCCAGGCGAACACCGACATCGCGACGAGCGATGCCGTCAGCGTCCCCGCACCCACAGACACGCCTCGCGGGAGCCGTCGCTTCCGCGGCTCGGTGGCCCACAGCGGCCGTGTCACGCCGTCGCGGCGCACCGCGAGCACCAATCCGATGGACACGAATCCGACGATCGAGGCCGTGCCCCCGTAGCTGAACACTGGAATCGGCATGCCGGTGTGCGGCAGCAGCGACAGACTCTGAGCGACCGAGACGGCAGTGTGGATCCCGAACAGTCCACCGATGCCCGCCGCGACGAGTGCTCCTTCCCGGGTCCGTGCTGTTCGGGCAGCGAGCACCGAGCGCCACACGATGACCACGACGGCCAGCACGACGGCGATGCCGGCGACGAGACCCCACCCGTAGACCAGGCTCGCGAAGGCCAGGTCGTGCTCGGATTCCGGCAGGTACTCGGCCCGCAGGTCGTAGTCCGGCTGACGCCCGAGACCCCACCATCCCGCGCTGCCGATCGCGATGTCCGCCTGCCACGCCGCCCAGCCCGACCCCTGCGGGTCGGCGTCGCGCGACAGGAACACGTGGATCCGTTCGAGCTGGTACGGGCGGAGGAACAGAACGGCCATGGGCAGCGAGAGCAGCCCGATCGCGAACAGCGGGGCCAGCTGCAGCATCGGCACCCTGGCCAGGATCAGCATGAGCATCACGGTGACCACGAGCACCACGGCGGTCGACAGGTCGGGCTGCAGCGCGACCAGCGCGATGGGCACGGACGCAACCAGCAGGACCACGACGAGCCTGCCGACCGTGTTCCCACGGGCCAGGATCGTGGCGGGAACCAGGACCAGGGCGAGCTTGGCCATTTCGGACGGCTGCAGAGTGAACAGGCCGAGGTCCAGCCAGCGCTGGGCACCCTTGGTCGCGATCCCCATCAGCGGCACCGCCACGAGCAGGACGACCGTGACGGTGAACAACACCCACCCGAATCGGCTCAGGGCAGCAATCCGCATGCGCGACGTCACCCACATCGCGCCGAGTCCCACGGCGGCGAGAATCGCGTGCCGCACGGCGAGCGACGACATGCCCGTCGAGACCATGTTGAGCATGCCGAGAAGTACCAGTGCGACGGCCGCCGTGACGAGCCAGGGATCCGACTTTCGCCTATCCGCCTGCACGTGGGCTCCCGTCCGAACACGTAGCGTTCTCAGCGGGCACGTATACCGGTTCCGACGCGGCCGCGGCCGGGCCGGTGGTGACCGCGGCGACCGCAAGGGCGGAACCCGGCGGCAGGGCGACGTTGCCGATTCCGTATGCCGTCGGCGCACCCGGCGGAACCGGAACGGTGACGTCACTACCCGGCTGGACCACACCCGTGCATCGGTCGTACACGGTCAGATTCCAAATCACCGCACCGAGATTCGCGGCGGGATCGACACCGACATCGACCCGCATGGTGCACGGGCGTCCCGGCTCACAGGCGCCGTTGGCGAAGTTCGCGGCGACCCGCGTGATCGGTCCGGCTGCGCTCGGAAGAGCGGTGTCGACGGGACCCGGTGCGGTTCCCGGCCCGGCCGCCGGCGGCGGGGCTTCGGGTGCCGGTGGCGGCGGCGAGACCGGACTGATCTCGTCCGGCATCGACGAATCCACCGGGTCGAGAAGCGTGTGCCAACCGCGATTCAGCTCCGACCACGCCTTGGGAGCCGCCCACACCATCCCGATGAGCAGCAGCAGTGCGATCAGCACGAATACCGCTCGACGCCGCGACGGTCGTCTCTTCTTGCGATGCCACACCTTGCCCGTGGGTGGACGCCAAGTGTTCGACGCGAGAGAGGACGCCTGGATCGGCCGGATCGGCACGTCCGGCTGCTTCACCACCGGCGCCGCCGGAAGATCGCGTCCCATCACCGTCGAGACGAGCGCGGCGATCTGACGCCTCGTCCGCTCCTCCTCGCCCGGGTCGAATTCGGTTGCGGCAGCAGAACGGACACGCCGCACCAGGTCGTCCTCATCCGGGGATTCGGCGATCGCCTCGTCCAGGCGGTCGGCGAGTTCGGCACTGCGACTGTTCGCCGCGATCCGTCGAAGCAGGTCCGCCACCGCATCGCGAATCTCGTCCCAGGATCTCGGAGTCCCGGCGCATTCGAGCGTGAGCTGTCCGCTGTCGGACACCTTCACGGCACCGCGTCGGAGGCTGGTCGGGTGGCGCTCCGGGCCATGCGCGAGTTCGAGCTGATCGACCACATCCGTGATGAGCAGCGCCGCCTGCGCAGGCGTCAAGGTCGCAACCGCCAGCAGTCTTCCGAGGGTGACACCGCCTCCACCGGAGTCGGCGTCGATTCGTGCGGCCGGCCCGGAGCGGGCCTCGACCGACTCGTCGTTCCTCGCGTGGTGGCCCAAGACTGCTTCGATCATCGCGCATCCCGAAAACGCAAGGCCGCCCGCAGGTTTCAACCAGACCGGAGCGGGCGGGCGGTGGACCTTCGATGTGCCTTTCTCGCTTGCCGTACTCTTGCCGAAATCCATTGTGTGTCATTTGACGTGGAGTTGCGCAGCTTTGGACCGAAACGTTGCGACCTATCCGAGGAACCGTAGATTTCGCGTCGGCCGGCCCATTCCCACCGAGGTCGAGACCGTTACCGCAGGGAACGTTAATCGCCACTAGCCGAACGCCTCCGGCTACGCCTCGTCGTCGATCCGTGACCTACTCGATGGTATTCATCGGCCGCTCGGTGACTCCTCCTCTCGAGGACGAGCCGCGAAATGACGCTCGGCATCGAACGGCTCGAACCACGTCTGCACCGTCGCGAACAACCCGCGCTGCGGCAGCCGGAAGTCGCCGAACGCCGCCTGCTCCGGCAGCGGTCCGTCGGGACCGAGATCGAATCCGTCGACCACGGCGCGCACGGTGTGCGCGGTCCACAGCTCTCGCGGGTTGGCCCGGAACCACTGACCGTTCGGCATGTGTCCGGCGAGCCGGACCCGACCGACGCCGAGCACCGGTCCCGCGACGCGCCCCATCGCCGCGAGCGTCGTGGGACTGTGCCAGAGCGCGTCCGGCATGATCCTGCACGCGACGTTCATGACGGTGGTCGCCGGGGACGTGCCCATCCGGAGATCCCACTCGAGTTCTCCCCCGGCCGTGACGTGCAGTCTGTTCGGACCGGTCCACTCGGCACGGACGTCGGTCTGCTCGGTGCGGCTCAGCGCGTGGCCCAGGAACCGGGGGCAGCTCAGTTCGGGCGGGACGTCGCTGTAGACGGTCCAGGCCCCGCCCGGGTCGCGGTGCCAGACTGACGTGTAGCCGTCGCCGATGGAGCTGGCAGGGAATCTGCGCAGCGCGAGGTAGTGGCCGCCGACGAACGGGGCGCCGACCACCGCGTAGCCGGCGAATCGTTCTCCGGAGACTCGGGGCAGTTCACAGGACCGCTCTGCGGCCGACTGCGGGGTGATGGTCATGGCGTCCTCCCAGGATTGCGGGTACGTCGATCGTGCGCCGCGCGCGCCGCCGGGTCATGGGGCCGATGCCTCATCTTCCGTACCTATCTCTCCGCGGGGACACTGGGACGATGGCGCCCACCGGTGAGGGTCCGCGACGAGCCGAACTGGTCGCCGCGCTGTCCCTCGCGATCGACCTCGGGCTCGGTCAGCCGATGGAGCACATGCTCCGGTCGGCGCTCATCGCCACCCGCATCGCGGACCGGATGGGACTGAGCCCCGAGCAGCGGGCCGTCGTGTACTACGCGAACCTGGTCGCGTGGATCGGATGCCATGCCGACTCGCACGAACTGGCGCGCATGTTCGGCGACGACATCACCTTCCGCGCCGACACCTACTCGGTCGACATGACGGGGCTGCCGTTCCTGCGCCTGCTGCTGAGCCACGCCGGGCGCGGTCTCCCCCAGGCCGAGCGCAGCCTCCGGGTCGCCGCGTTCCTGTTCACGGCGCGGCGGCAGATGTCCGAGCTCATCCGATCCCACTGCGGGTCCGCGAGCGTCCTCTCCGACCGCATCGGGCTGGACCCACAGGTCGGGGCGATGCTGACCTTCACGTTCGAGCGGTGGGACGGCGCCGGACTGCCGGCCGGTGCGCGGGGCGACGCGATACCCGTCGAGATGCACATCGTCCATCTGGCCGACGTCGCCGAAGTGCACCTACGCGCCGGCGGACCGACGCAGGCGGTCGCCGTGGCGCGGGAACGCAGCGGAACCCAGTTCTGCCCGCGGGTGGTACGAACGTTCGATGAAGCCGCGGCCGAGATCACCGCGGGCGTGCTCGAGCAGGATGCGTGGTCGGCGGCATTGGCCCAGGCGCCGGATCGGCATTACATAGTGAGCGGTCACGAGTTGGACGAACTGTTGCGGGCGATGGCCGATTTCGTCGATCTCAAATGCCCTTTCCTGCTGGGTCATTCGAGACAGGTTGCCGATCTGGCAGCGGCCGCGGGCCGGCACCGAGGGCTGTCCGACGCGGACGTCGAAGTCCTCTACCGCGCCGGGCTGGTGCACGGACTGGGGAGGATGGGTGTGCCCAACCAGATCTGGGAGAAGCCCGGACCGCTCACCACCGCAGAATGGGAGCGGGTCCGGTTGTATCCGTATCTGACGGGCCGGATCCTCAGTCGCGTGGGCGGATTGGAGGCGGTCGTGGCGGTCGCGCAGACGCATCGCGAACGCCTCGACGGTTCCGGCTATCCCAACGGGCTCCGTGGCACCGACCTGAGCGGCCCCGCGCGAATACTCGCGGCCGCCGAGACCTATCAGCGACTACGGGAGCCTCGGCCGCACCGGCAGGCACTCACGGCCGACGACGCGGCCGCGCGGATGCGCCGCGACGCGGCGGCCGGACGGTTCGATACGGAAGCGGTCGAGGCCGTGTTGGCCGCCGCCGGGCACCGGACCAAGCGACGAGCACCCTGGCCGGCCGGGTTGACCGGGCGCGAGGTGGAGGTGCTGCGACTCGTTGCCCTGGGACACTCGAACCGGCAGATCGCCGCCGAGCTGAACATCACTCACAAGACGACGCGCAATCACGTCGAGCATCTCTACACGAAGCTTGGCGTCCACAACCGCACCCAGGCCGGGCTTGCGGCCATCGACCTGGGGTTGTCTCGGTAGCTGCGCCCATGCTTGATGGTTACGCGCTTCCCTGGACTGCCCGCGAGCTGCGGCGATAGGCTTCTTCTCGGCGCCGCATCGAGAATCCGCTCCCATTGACCACGCCGCCTCGTCCGACGTGATCTCGATGAAGGATGCGCTCGCCATGACCCACGATGTCTCCACGCCGTCGTCTTCCGACACCGCGACCGCCGATTCCGACCGCACGTTCACCAGTCTCGACCCGCGCGACGGGTCCGTTCTCGGCCGGTACCGCATCATGGACGCCGCAGACGTCGCCGCCACCGTCGACCGCGCACGCTCTGCCGCGCAGTGGTGGGGCGAGCTCGGATTCCGCGGCCGACGAGAGTTGCTGCTGGATTTCAAGAAAGCCATTGCCACAGGGGCTGATTCGCTGGCGTCGCAGATCTCCGCCGAAACCGGAAAGCCGCACGACGCCGGGTACTTCGAGGTGATGCTCACCGTCGAATTCCTCGACTGGGCCGCACGCAACGCCCAGAAGGTGCTCCGGCCGCGACGGGTCTCCACCGCGATGCCGTCGATGAATCAGAAGGCGATCGTCGAGTACCTGCCTCTCGGCGTTGTCGGCGTCATCGGACCGTGGAACTTCCCCGCCTACACACCCATGGGCTCGATCTCGTTCGCCCTCGCCGCGGGAAATGCGGTGGTGTTCAAGCCCTCCGAGCTCACACCGGGCGTCGGTACCTGGCTCGAAAACACATGGAACTCCGTGGTTCCCGACCATCCGGTGCTCCAGGTCGTCACGGGCTTCGGCGAGACCGGCACGTCCCTTGCGCAATCCGGTGTCGACAAGATCGCGTTCACCGGTTCCGGTGCCACGGCGCGCAAGGTGATGGCGGTATGCGCCGAGACACTCACCCCGATGATCGCCGAGTGCGGTGGCAAGGACGCGGTGATCGTCGCCGAGGACGCCGACCTCGACAAGGCAGCCGCAGCCGCGGCGTTCGGGACCGTCCTGAACGCAGGGCAGGCATGCGTAGGTGTCGAGCGCGTCTATGTGGCGGAGCCCGTCTACCAGCAGTTCGTCGACAAGCTCACGGCCGCCCTCTCCCGGGCACGGCCGGGACCGGACGACACCGCGACGTACGGACCGATGACGTTGCCGCGGCAGGTCGACATCGTGCGACGGCACATTCTCGACGCCCTCGATCACGGCGCGACCGCAGTGATGGGCGGACTCGATTCCGTCCGAGATCGCTACATCGAACCCGTCGTCCTGAAGGGCGTGCCCGAAACATCCGCAGCGGTTCAGGAGGAGACTTTCGGGCCGACGGTAGTCGTCGAGCCGGTCCAGGACCTCGACGACGCCGTCGAGCGAGCCAACAGCACCCACTACGGGCTGGGCGCGTCGGTATTCAGCCGCAACAAGAAGAAGGGGCTGCAGACGGCACGACGAATCCGCAGCGGCGCGGTGTCCGTGAACAGCTTCGGCGGCCCCGGGACCGTCCCGGCCCTACCGTTCGGCGGCATCGGCGAGTCCGGGTTCGGCAGGATCCACGGTGCAGACGGACTGCGTGAGTTCAGCCGGCCGCACGCGGTGACGGTGGAGAGGTTCCGTCCGCCGCTGAACCTGCTCACGGTCGACGCTTCCGAACGCGACATGAAGATTGCGAAGCGGATGTTCCGGATGCGGCACGCGCGGTGATTCAGGATTGCGCGGTGTGAAGCGCGCGATGTGTGGCACCTGCATCAGAAGGGGCGCAGGTCCTGGGGCCACACTCTCCGCTGCGCGAGTTCGTCGCGCACTCGGTCGAGCTGTTCACGCGTCAAGGCCGTGGCGAAACGTTTCTTCTTGCCACCACTCGACGGATGGTCGAGATAGACGAAGGTCCACCGCTGCCCGTCGTGGTCGAGCTCCACGAATCTGTTGTCTCCGCCGAGCTCCAAATCGAACAGGTCCGAGATCTCGCGGACCGCTTGTACGCCGATCACGGCAAAGACCCGAGCTTCGGTCGCAGTCGCCAGCACCTTCGGGAGGTACCTCGTTGCACACGTATGACGCGCCTCCGCGACGCCGATCTCGTTCGTGCTCTTGCAGTGCACGACCTCCGTGAGTGCGTAGTCGACACCGGGGATTGCATCAGGAATCAGTTCGAATGCCCGCTGCCGTACCGCCGCCCAGAAACGGACAGCGCCGGACCAGCCGCCCTCGGGTAGCGGACTGTATTTTCCGTCACGGATCTGCCCCGGGCCGCCGTCGAACCGGTCAGTGAAGTACCGAACGGATTCGGCGATGTCATCGCCCCAGCGTGGGTACGCCTCATGCAGATCGATCGAGGGATTGCTGCTGATGAAGACCAAGCGTGCCCGGTCGAGGTGACCTGTCCACGGTTCGGGGACCTGATGTTCCCGTAGAGGCACATCCTGGACGGAAACGATCTTCGAGCACGGCAGGTCCTCACCGGCCTTGCACCGCGCCAGGAGTTCGCAATGAATGATCGATTCCAGCACACGGTTGTCAGCGTTCAACGTGCCCCTTTTACGCGAATTGGTTTGACCGGCAGCAGGATAGTCGAACAGGAACAGCAGCCCACGATCGGTTCAGCATTCCGCCCGGCGCAGGAGACGCCCGGTGCACGTCTAGGGACCTGAATCCCCGGCGCGAATGGCGTGAACTTTGTATGTGACATGCACCACAGCAGCCGGAAGGGCGTACCGAACCCGGATCGCCGCTGTCGGTAGCGCACGCTACTAATGGGCTCATGAGTGATACGCCCTATCTCGTCCTTCTACATCGGCGAGTCCGTCGATCTTCGTTCCCGAATGGGTGGACACGCCACGAAGTGGGGCGACGAGATTACCGAAGTTCGTCTACTTCCGAAGGCCGCCTCGAAACAACAGCTTCGAGTACTCGAGCGCCAGTTGATCCGAGAAGCACGTGAACGAAAAATACCGCTGCGCAACGTTACCCACTCCGATGTCACCATAGGCCGTGACGCGCTCGACGAACTCTTGAGCACCGAAGAGCAGAGCAGCTGGCTGGCGGATCCTCGGATGTTCAATGCGCATCGCCCCGAACCTCTGAAAGATCTTGCAGAGCAGGAAGTGCGCTATACGACCGCCGCGCGCCGATACCGAGAGCTTCCGGAATCGGATGCGCTCACTGCCCTACTGCGTAGCTTTCTGGACGGGTGTGTTCCATCACCCCGCGCTACCGAGTTCCAGTATTGGTCTGTGAGCACCGGGACGTACGGCCAGAGCAAGCATCCTCGACGGTTCTGCGTAAGTGTCGGAATGATGGAGATCTTCGTCGCTCACGGCCGCAGGGACTCGCCAGGTGCAGTCTTCGGCGTCCTCAATGTGCGCGAAAGCACTCTGCTTTCCGAGTTCGGGACTTCGCGAGCCTTCCGGAAGAGACATCCTCGGGTTCGTGTGGAAGCACGCGCGTACGTAGATGCCGGCGATGACCTCGTATCGCTGAGAACTGCTGATTTGGATGCGCTGGAACGACTGCTGCATGATCCTGGCGTCAGCGCAGCAGCTGCTCAGCTCGTCCTCGACCTCATGCGCAAACACTACTGCGTCTACACCCGCTATCACTGCCCGCAGCTCGTGCAGATGGCGTACCCCGAATACGAACGACCTGTTCCTGAGGCGGAGACCCGGGCGGACAGTGCACTCGACTCGTCGATCCCTTATGACGAGTCCGAGACACTCGTGGCGGAGACGGACATGCAGGTCGACGCCGAAGAGCTCGGCGACGTGGATCTGTACTGGATCGTCGGGTGCGGGTCACGGAAGTCCGGACGGAACCCAGTCGACGATTTGGCCTCGAACGGTGAATGGCGGATGGACCCGGACCCACGATACGAAGCGAAGATCGCAGACATGCTTCCGGGCGAACGTATTGCCGTTCGTACACGACGCAACACCACGGGCGTCGACGTTCCGTTCGATCGCCGAGGACACCGCGTGTCGGTGATGGATTTCTACCTCCGCGGCACCATCACCGAGAATCCTGGCGACGGTTGTTCGGTACGGGTGGCATGGGAGCCGGCCTTCCCTGCACCACGTCAGTACTTCCTCTACACCAGCCAGGACACGGTGTGGGCCCTGGCACGCGGCGTCCATACATTGGCGGATGACCTGATCGGGTTCATCTTCGACGACCGGAAGCAGGACGTGGACTACGTCCGCAATCTGGCCTTCTGGGCGGATCGGTTCGGCGACTGAATACCTGATCGGAGTGACATCACAGGACGGCTCGGTCCTGTTACGCAGGTCCGGTTTGCGCCGATGTCAGTTCGGCACGGTAGGTTCCAGAACCGTCGGGTTTAGGAGGGGCACAGCGAATGAACGAACCAGCACCGGTGGCGGACGCGTCCGTGATTTCCGCGGGCGGCGAGCCCGGCACGGAGCTCGCGCTGTGCGTCGAGCCGGAAGGCGTGCTGGTTTGCGGTGATCAGAAGGCCGTGGCCAAGTATGTCGCAGAACTTCGCGGGTTCGTCACCGACGCTATCGATACGGCGGACGTCTCCCCCGTGGTCGCAGCTCACGGTGCTGCGGCGGCCGCCGCAGGGATGGCCATCGCCTCGAGCTCCGGCGAATTCGTCCGACTCTCGTCCGCCAGTGTCGAGGCATTGAAGGCATACCGTGCACTCCCGGTCGGCAACGGGTTCTTCCGAGGGACCCTGGTCGACGGTGCGGGAAAGTTCTCGCACCAGCTGCAGTGGCAGCGGGTCGCAATGACCTCTACGCAGCTGACGAACATCCAACTCCTTGCAATGCAGGTCGCACTCGCCAGCGCTATTGCCTCAGTGGAGAAGTCGGTGGCCCGAGTCGAGGGGAAGGTCGAACAGATCCTCACCCTGGCTCAGGCCTCTCTGGTAGGCGACGTTCGAGGCCACTATGCAGTTCTCAGCCGGCTGACGACCCGCCTCGACGACAACCAGATACTGACCAACACCGACTGGGAATCTGTCGCGGGTCTCGGACCCGACCTGATCATCACTGTCGAACGGATCCGTGAGCACATCAAGCGCACGCTCGCCGGCTTCGATCCGGCGAAGCCCGTCCATGAACGCGCCGACTACCTTCGGCGGGCAGTCGAGGACAATCGCCTCGGCGAAAGCCTCCACCTGCTGGTGATCAGCGAGCAGAGCCTCTACCTGTGGCAGCGGCTTCGCATCGCTCGGGTCCAGTCGACCGAGCCTGAGCATCTTCAGCTCGTGCTCGACGATGCCCGCATCCTCCTGGCCGAGAACGCCGAGCAGGATGGTGAACTGCTTCACCATGCGCGCGAGCACCTCTCCGAGTACGCACGGATGGGCCGACTCGACGGATTCCGGTGGGGAGCCACCCATAATCTGTCCCACGACATCACCCTGCTCCGTGCCGATCTCGACGGCTTCGCTGCAGCGCGAGGACGGCAAGTCGCCGAATGGGTCGAGAGCGAGCGTCCGACCGTCGTTGATGCATTGTCGGAAGTCGGGAGCCGGGCGTTGTCGGCGGGCGGAAGCGCAGCCGCAGCAGCCGGCAGGGTACTCGGAGCGGGTCTCTCCGGAGTGGGCGGCGGCTTGGGCTTCGTCGGGCGTGGAGTAGGGCAACTCGTCGGCGCATCTCGCTCCACCGCTTCAGAAAAGCCTCCTATTCATGACTGGACCGGGAATGCGCAGGATTTCGATCGGCCTGGGAATATGGACGCCCCTGTCGGCGCGCTGAGCGAGCAGATTCGATCCGGGCGTCTCGAGGCCGGTGAGGTGCTCCGTTACCGCGACGCGTCGTCCGATGTCATCTATCAGGCTCGGGTCACCGCCGATGGCCGCCTCGAGTTCGAAGGCAAGCAGTACGACGATCCCTCGTCCCCACTGATCGAGAAGCTTGGTCGAACCCGTAACGGGTGGCGCGACTGGCGGCGCTCCGACGGTCGTTCGCTGCGTGATCTCGAAGATCGCACACGACAGAACTGATCTGCTGCAGCCGTAACGAAACGAGCGGTTGAAGGAATATGTCTGTTGACCGGAGGTTCACCACCCCGCCTGCGCGTGAGGAAGGGCTGTCGTGATCCGATGGTGAGGTACCAGTTGTAGCCAGGGGTGAGGAGAACAGTGTGTCGGGGTCGGTAGACAGCCCGGATACAGCGACATGGTTGGACGTCTTTCCTTGGCTCGAGTCAACGGCTGATCCATCCCTAGGACCCTGGTGGAACCTGCCCGCCTCCGGACCGAACGTGTCCAAGCGTCACCGATTTCTCGAGGCGGTTGCGGAAATCGCCATGTCCCAGCTTTCACGCTGGACGATCGCCCAGTTGTTCCCCACAGCCGGCACCGGTGTGTCCCTGGACACTTTGGGACTTCCGCCACGAGGGTTGAACATGTTCACCAGGCGGGGATATCGAACAGTCGAAGACATCGCCGGTCTCTCAGTCGAAGAGATCCTCGACTGGAGAAATTTCGGCGCTGCCACCGTCTCCACAGTTCTCGAGATCCTCGCCGACCAGGCCGTTGCAGACGCGGTAGCGCCAGAGCTCGGCACGGAGGACGAGAAGGTTCTTCGCGCGTCGGGCACCGAAATCAATGCACAGGACTCCACGGAGCCTGTCGTCGATGCGTCCACCATCGACGATCTTCGGGTCGTCGCGGAATGGCTGGCCCTCGTAGGGCTGGCAGACAGCCCGTTGCTCACGCAAACCCTCCCGATCGGTACTCCTCAGAACGTTGTGCGCGCAAGAAAGCGGCTGGAAGTTCTGACAAGTGTGGGCGTTCTGGGCGCAGAGGGAGCACCGGACGCAGCCAGCGTCTTGGATCGCTCGATCCGGAAGCTTGATGATCGAGCGGTCGGCATTCTTCGCGATCGGATGTTCGCCGACTCCCCACTCACCCTCGATGCAATCGGGTCGCAGCTCGGAGTGACACGCGAGAGAGTTCGACAGATCGAGTCCAAGGCGCGCAGTGCGCTCCTTGCCGAATTGGGCGACTCCGGTGGAGGTGCACTGGCGTCGTTGGCCGAGGCCGCGCAACGAACGATTCACGATGTGCTTCCCCTCAAGGCACTCCTCGAGGAGATTCCGTCGCTGGAAAAGACTGTCGATGCTGTCCAGCAACCCGCCTGGCGAGTGCTCGACCGGCTCGACGATTCATACGAGATCGAGGATGGCTGGTGTGCCTGCCCGACGGTGGAGGCGGCCAGGACCGCAACTGCCACGCAGATCGAGGAATTCGTCGACAGCTACGGAGTAGCCCCTTTGGCGTCGCTCGACTTCATCGACATAGAACCCGAGGAACGCAAACGCACGATCACCGCCGAATGGCTGGAATACTGCGGTTACCTGATCGATAGTGGCCACCTGTTCACGCGGATACAGTCGGTGCAGGACTATGCGGCATCGATCTTGTCGGTGGTCGGCTCGCCTCTCTCCTCGGATGACGTCATTGCGAGGTTTGCTGTGGAACGCAGTGTCCGGTCGCTGCGAAACGCCCTGGCAAAGGACGATCGATTCACCCGAGTCGACCGCGACCGGTGGGCGCTCAGCGAGTGGGGCTTGGACACATACTCGGACATCCGCTCCCTGATCAGAGAAGAGCTTGCCAACAACGGGGGGCGTGCACCGCTGGATCCTTTGGTAGAGAAGATCACCAGCAAGTTCTCAGTCTCCCCCAGCAGTGTTGTCGCGTACGCCTCGTCCGCCCCCTTCGAGACGAACGACGGAATGGTGCAATTGGCAACAAGTCCTCGTGAGGTGCGAAAAACGCCCTATCAAACCCGCCGAATGTTCCGCCGTCCGGAAGGATGGTCGATTCGCGTGACGGTCACCAAGGACCATCTCCGCGGAAGCGGCTCAGTGGCTCCCACTGCAGTCGCCGCGATCCTCAATCTGCAGCCGGGAGAGACCTTGCAGCTCGATTCGCCACTTGGGCCACAGATGGTGGCCTGGACAGGGATTCAGCCAAGTTTCGGCACAATCCGCCGCTTCTTGCTGGACCGCGATCTAGCTGCGGGGACCGACGTATTCCTGACCATCAACGATGACAGGACATTCACCGTCGAGGAAGCGCGCGAGCCGATCGGCGAACCCCTCGCGGATGCCCTCTCACTCATCGGCGTGGCGTCACAGTCCACTCCTTCCGACAGCTATAAAATCCTCTGCGCGGCAATCGGTATCCCAGAGTCGTCCGGCATTGCCTCACTCATCGGTGCATACCGTGAGCGTGGTGACACAGATGTTTCCGAACTCTTGCTAGCTGCACGCGATTCGCTCGAGACCGCGGAGACCGACGTACCTGATGTCAAGGTCAAATCCGCCGATGTCGACGACATCCTGGATCTGCTGTGACGGACCAAACCGGGCGTGGCCTTCGCTCTCTCAAGCTCGAGGACCGCTACCGCAGTGACCGTGAAGACGTCGTTGCCCGCTTCTACGTGCCGGCGTTCAGTGCAGCAACGACCTACAGTCGCGCCGTCGGCTACTTCACGTCGACAAGCCTTGCCCTCTACGCACGCGGCATAGAGCGGTTGGTCGCACGGGGCGGTTCGATGCGGCTCATCGCATCTCCGCACCTCGACGAAGGTGATATCGCGGATATCGAGCACGGCTATTCAATTCGAGACGTCGTCGCCCGCGCAACGATCCGCGAACTCGATGGAATCGAGAACGATCATGTCCTGGATGGGCTGGGGCACGTCGGCCGACTGATTGCCGACGGTCATCTCGACATCAAGCTCGCGTTCGTCGTCCGGGACGACCGGATCGGCATCTACCACGAGAAGATCGGCGTCTTCCGTGACGAGTACGGCGATCTCGTCGCATTCACCGGCAGCAGCAACGAGACCTTGGGTGGCCTCGTGGCGAACTTCGAGTCCGTCGAGGTGTACCGCGGCTGGACTCAGAGTGATGGTGCCCGCGCAGTCCGGATCGAATCGGACTTCGACAACCTGTGGGCAGACCGGACACCGTTTCTCAGTGTCGAGCCGTTTCCGGAGGTCGCGCGGGATCGGCTCGTCGAAATCGGACGTGAACGTCCGAATGCAGTCCTTCCGGAACGCGAGGACGTCCTCGAAGAACGTACGAAGGTAATAGCGGAGCCGAAGCGATTGGCTCCCCCAGCCACGCTGATTCCTCGGGAATATCAACGTTCCGCAGTCGAGGCGTGGCTGCGCAACCACGGTCGTGGCTTTCTCGCCATGGCAACCGGTACGGGAAAAACCAAGACCGCACTCTTCGCTGCGACTGCTGTCGGAAACGCGCTGCGTGAACGGGAACAACCGTTGGTCTTGTTGATCCTGGCCCCACTGCAGCACCTTGTAGATCAGTGGATCACCGATGTCGAAGCTTTCGGTGTTACGCCTGTCCCTGTTTACGAGTCCAGCGACAAGTGGGTTCCCCGCGTCGAGGACCAGATCGGCCAGGCTCGGCTCGGACAACGACCGATCGTTGTGCTGATCGCGACCAACGCATCGTTCTCCGGAGCGAAGTTTCAGGAGATCTTGGGCCGACTGACGCTTCCGCTGATGGTGATCGCCGACGAAGCGCACAATCTCGGCTCCACTCGATACAGTGCGGCACTCCCTGGGAATGCCACATTTCGGCTCGGATTGTCTGCGACGCCCGAGCGGTGGCACGACGAGGTTGGCACCCAAGCACTCTTCGACTACTTCGGTCCTATCGTGTTCGGATTGGACCTCGGCGACGCGATCGCCATGGGCGCGCTGTGCCGGTACACCTATCACCCGCGCCTGGTAGAGCTCGACGACCAAGAGACCGAGCTCTATACCGAACTGACAGCAAAGATCGCTCGGTGCATCGCTGCGGGAGACAGTCCGGACGACGCCGATCCGAACTCGCCGCTCGGATTCCTCCTGCGTGAACGTGCAGGCGTCACCGGTCATGCGGCTGGCAAGCTTGCAGCCCTGCGCACCGATCTCGCTGCCCACCGCGATTCCTGGTTTCAGCTGATCTACTGCGCAGAGGGACGACGACCGACCTCACAAGGCGAAGAGCGCGGCCCGAACCAACTGGCAGAAGTTATGAAAATGGTGGGGCATGAACTCGGAATTTCCGCCCACCAGTATATTTCTCAAACCTCGCGTGCTGATCGAAAAGTACTGCTACGTCGTTTCAGCTCCGGCGATGACCTTCAGGCGCTCGTGGCAATGCGATGCCTGGACGAAGGGGTTGACATTCCCGACGCCCAGATCGGCTATCTCTTGGCTAGCAGCAGCAATCCACGACAATTCGTCCAGCGCCGCGGACGATTGCTTCGCCGTGCCGAAGGCAAGGAACGCGCAGAGATCTTCGACTACCTTGCGGTGCCCAAGCTCGGCGCACCGATCAACTTCGAGGTCGAGCGGGCGCTACTCATGCGGGAGATCGAGCGCGCGAACGAGTTCGGCAAGCTCTCCGAGAACTACGGCGAAACGCTCGACACATTGCGACCGCTCCGCGATCACTATCACCTGATGGACCTGTAGTAGTCATGTTGGAAGGATCGATGATGACCGAACGCACGCGCACCGAGAAGGATGTAATCGGTGCACTCTCGGATGAGGAGCGGGCACTGCTCAAACGAGTTCTCGAAATCGAGCGCGCCAAGTTGCATCTCAGTGCGTACGACGGAACCGACGACATCCTCGCCGCAGTGAAGGGAATCATTCCGTGAAGCTTCAGTCGATCACGCTCGAGAACTTCCGTCAGTTTGCAGGACGTCAGAGTTTCGGTCTCGATTCAGACAACACGCGGCCAGTGACTCTGATATTCGGCGCCAACGGGTCCGGCAAGACTACCCTTCTGAATGCGTTCACATGGGCCCTCTACGGGGGGTTCTCGGACGACGTAGAGCAGCAGGATCGCCTCGTCACCGACGCCATCTGGAGGTCGACCCCTATCGGCCAGTCCGTCGACGTGTCCGTCGAGGTCAAGTTCTCCCACGACGACCGGAGCTACCGACTCCTCCGTACAGCGACGCTGAGGAAGGAGTCCGACCACCAGCAAAGGGCTATCCCAGTTGTGCAGCTCTGGGCGACGACGCCCGACGGAGCATCTGAGGAAATCAACGCACCACAGGAGATGATCAATACGATCCTGCCGCAAGGCGTAAGCAGGTTCTTCTTCTTCAATGGTGAACGTATCGAGAACCTCGTCAAGAAAGAGGCGTACGCCGAGGTCCAGAAGGACATCAAAGTTCTCCTGGATCTCGAGCAGGTCGAACGTGCGCTCACCCACCTACCAAAGGTGGACCGCAAGCTCTCGGCCGACCTGCGCAAGAACGGCGGTGAGCGAGCAGGTCAGATTCAGGAGGAGATCGACGAGCTCAACGATAGGCAGGAGGACGCAAAGAAGCGGAGGAGTGTTCTCGAAAGTGAAGTCGCATCGCTGAACGCCGAACGCGAACGGGTACTTGAGCTGCTGCGCGAGAATGCCGACGCCGCCCCGATCCAGCAACGCCGCGATCAGGTAGAACAAGAGCTCGTCGAGGCGCAGCGTGCATACGAGTCCGCAGTGACCGACCGCGCGACCCTCATCGCGACTCGTGGATTCCTGGCTTTTACAGATGTACTCGCTTCGGATACCAAGGAAATGGCCGAAGACCTATATCGGCGCGGGGCACTTCCTGCCCCACTCAAGCGTGAATTCGTGGACGACCTCCTAGAAAAGAAGGTCTGCATTTGCGGTACCGAACTCACCGAAGGCTCTGACTCGTGGAGACACGTCCAGAACTGGCGGCACCAGGCCGGTCTGCAAGCTGTCGAGACTGCGTGGCAGAAGCTCGCAGGTAATGTCGATGAACTGGAGTCGACCCGAGCGTCGCTTCGCAGCGACTTGTCAGGCATCGCGAAGCGTATTGGCGACGAGCATGACCGCGTGGACCGACTGATCGCCGAAAAATCAGAACTGGACGGCAAGCTGCGCGGCAGTCGACGCGAAGACGTCCAGAGTCTCGAGGGCAAGCACATGGAGCTGCTTGACATGATTCGCGCGAAGGAACAACAGGTCGGGTCAGCCAAGGGCGAGATTGAGCGCCTTGCCAAAGACATCGAAGCCAAGACTCGCGAGCGGTCCAAGGCAGAGGTTACCGACGAACTTGCGCTGAAGGCGCGTGCCCGACTCGACCTTGTTCAATCGGTGAAGAAAGCACTCACCGAGATTCTCGAGATCCGCGCTACCGATATGCGGAATCGACTCGACAAGGAGCTGAAAGAGGTATTTGCGACCATCACTCACCAGAGCCATGTTCCGACACTGACCGAGAAGTTCGAGCTGACGCTCCACAAGTTGGTGAATGGTGTCGAGCTTCCCGTGCCGAAGTCGACCGGTGAGAATCAGATCCTCAGTCTCAGTTTCGTTGCCGCGGTGTCGAAACTGGCCCGCGAGATCCGGACCGAGCGCCGCGCCGAAGAACAGACAAGCGTCGATGCTGGCACGTACCCGATCGTGATGGATGCTGCATTTGGTTCACTGGATGAGGACTACCAGGAGGCTGTCGCGAGAGCACTCGCCAAGATGGCACCCCAGCTCGTGGTACTCGTAAGCAAGAGCCAAGGTATGGGCAAGGTGATCACCGAACTGATGCCGTATGTCAGCAATCTCGGGGTGCTGGAGACCCATACGACGGCTCAAGGTGAAGTCGCCGACGACATCGAGATCAACGGTACGGCGTACCCCTACATTCGCTCTTCCGACACCGATCGCACTGAATTGAAGGTGATCCTGTGAACACACCTGCCGACGTTCGCGCCCGCCGGCCCCAGCAACACGAACGCCTCATGCTCGAACTTCAGCAGGAAGGCAAGTTTCCCGCCTTCCGCGACATCCTGTTGTTCGCGGCAGCAGTCGGGTTCGCGCAGGGACGACGTGTGCCGTTCACTGCTGTTGCGGGCGATCCAATTCGTTACGACACACTCGTGGCCCCCTCCTTTGCCGACACTCTCGTCAGCATGATCGCTGCGAACGAGGTCGGAAATGATCCTGAGATCATGGATCATGCGCGACTCCAAGAACGAATTGCCATATTTGAGGAGTATGCGAACGGCGGCCTTGAATATATCCAGGAGCTGGTAAACACCAGAGCCCAACCTCCCGCGTTGGTTGTTGCGGAGCTCGTGACCTCTGCCCTGGCCGACGATAGCGCGCCGACCGACGTTGCAGTCGAAGATCTCCTTAGTGGAGTCACATGGTGAAGCGAGAATGTCGGATAGCGGCTGCGTATACATCTTGAGCGGACGGCTGGACCACTGGCTGGCATCTCTCGCCTCAGACCGGAGTTGCACAGGTTTCTCGCGCCAACCCTGACCTACGGTTCACGATTGCGAGTGAACCGTGGATGCGTACGGCATTGTCCGATAGGAGCTCCGGACGGGTACTTGTGCGGGGCCCAGGCCTGCACGCTTGCGTCCGGCGGCACTGACATGTTCCAGGTCAACGAGGCGCACCCGCCTCCGTCGAGCTCTAATCACCAAGCCTGGCATGTTTCGCTTCATTGAGACTGACGCTGTGTATTGCTGATCAGGTTGCGCGGGTTCGCCCGGTATGGCGGTACGACACGACTTAAGTGCGTGCCCAGCGCTCAAGCCATGGGCGATAGGGACATTGATTGCGAGGTCAACGTCAACAGTTTCGATGTTGGTGAAAATGTACGACCCGAAAGTCCCACTGTGTCACGCGCACCTGCACGGACGCGCCTTGCCCTGGCTACGTCGTGGTCGCTGCCATCGATTTGTTCGACCGACATTTGAGCTGCTCAGGGGCACAGCTACCTCACCTCACGTGTCAGCACAGTCAGCCCCAGAACTGGCCGATCTCGGGCACTCTGGAGGACCAAACGAACACTGAGCACTCCGCGCTGGCAGCACCGCCCCCGCGATGCGCCGGCCGAAAGCATGGGTCTCGAGGAAAGCGACAGCCTTGATACCTGCATGACTCGATGCGTAGGCTCGGACGCAGGGGGCAACGAAGATCTACTGCCGTGCCGGAAAATCCAACAGGCTACCTGCGCTCTGATGCGCGCACAATGGCCGGCGGCATCCAACCCCTGACAATGTGGAATCGCTCAGCGTGGGCATGCTTGAGCCGTTCGGCGGCCATCATCCAGATCCATTAATATCATGGGAACGCCTCAGCGAAAACACAACCTCTCGTCACTCGTCCAACAAATCAAGGAGAGGATCTCGAAAACCGATCTCGAAATCGCACGAGGAAGGCGCGGCTCTGTCAGGATCTGCTACTTCCCCGGATGTCCCCGTCCGCCTAGAACGAGTTGCATTCCATTCATCAGCCTCCGGAACTGTCGTCTTCTTACCACCTACACTCCTCCGGGAAGCATCACCATCCAAACGAGCTCCGGTCGATTGTCGAAATATTTCGACTTCGCCTAGCGAAAGTTCTTTGCCGTTCGTTGTCGTCGGGAATAGATGATCGGGATTGCAGCACCGCTTAACGTCGCAGCGATGGCGGATGTGAATCTGTGAGCCGGGGTCCTCCGTGTAACCATGGGCAATTGACCACGCCCAACGATGAGGAGCGAAGGTCGGAAGTTCATGATCAGCGCGAGTATCTCCGTGGAACCTTACGGACACCCGACCGCTACCTCGGAGAATCCAGCAACCATGTTCGATCGAGGCGATAGTCGCAAGATCAGACAAATTCTCTCCAACTACAAGGAGCTTTCTCGCCTCATTCTTCTTGCCGCGCTTCGCGCCGCGACGAACCCCGGCCCTCTGTACGAGAGCGGACGCACCAAGGTCCGACAACTCATGCCCGTCCGTCGAAGTCGCGTACAGGTGTTCGGGATTGCAGCATCCCTTACGTCCGCAGCGACGACGGACGTGAATCTGGGAGCCGGGATCCTCTGTGTAACCGTGAGCAATCGACCACGCCCAACGATGGGGAGCGAGCGTCGGCAGTTCGTCAATCGGCCGTCGGTCACCTGAACGTCTGTATGTCACGCGCTCGGCACTCCGCGGAATCCAACAGCTGTCGCTAACCGTGCACGTCGCCACAAGGTCGTCCAGATCTTCACAGACCACGACCGCTCCGGATGTTCCCGTCCCAGACATCGAAGCTCCTACCCCTCCACTCGTCCCCAGCTCACCATGTCGAACCTAGCGAGTCACTCCGACAGCACACCACGGAGACAGGGTGAGCTACCAGCGCTTATTCACGTTAGGCCCGCCCTACCCCGCACCGGTTCATCAAGTTGTTCGCGATACGCGCACGAGGCGTCACCAGCTAATGTGCCCCCAGCCTGTCCATGGCCATGAGAAAGTGGATCTGTCGCACTTTCCGTGATTCATTTGGCGCACTTGTTCATACGTAGTGGATGACGCGCTTACGGAGCAGGTCGAAGTGTGCTCGCCCGTACATCTGTCGTTTGAGCATTTTGATCCGGTTCACATGTCCCTCGACCGGGCCTGAACTGTACTCGAGCGTCAGTCCGGCGGTGACGGCATCGAGGTCGCGGAGTAAACCGACGGCGAAGGACCGCATGGCCGGTGAACCGTCGCGGCGGACGCGGGTGATCCATTCCTGCACCTCGTGACCGCGTCGGCCGACCATGATCTCGGCGAAGTTCCGCACGAGCCGGCAGGTGGTGGCCAATGCGGGGCTGCGCGTGAGCAGCGCTTGGCGCCCGGCGCGATCCTCGTCGGTGAGGCGATCTGGATGACGAGTGAGCCATCCGGTGACCTGCCGGACACTCGGCGCGGCGGGGCGCGGTGGCGTGGGGGTGGCGGCAGCGCGCAGCGGATATACGAATCGTGCGACGGTCTTGGCGCTCCCGCGATATCCGAGTGCGGTGATCTCTCTGGTGAGCAGTGCGGTGTCGAGACATCCAGCGTCGATGCGTTCGCACAGGTAGGGCGCGTACTCGTCGAGGATGCCGCGGCGGGTTCGCGCAGTGGAGATCAGATCGTGGGCGTCGGTGGCGCGAGCGAAGCGGCGGACCGTCTTGCGATCGAGTCCCAGGATGCGCGAGATGTCGGAGATCGTCCGTCCCTGGATGAGGAGCTCGTGCACGGCAACATGGCGCTCGATGGTGCCGTGTCACGATGCGCCCCTCCACCGGGCCAGCGGCTCGTTCAGTGTCCGGGGACGGCATCCCCTCGTCAGGCCCGGTAGCGGTGGTGTCGAGGGACATGTTCAGGTCGGCGCGATGGCGGATGACGGTCTTCTCGACAGCACCGACCAGGTTGTGCCACAGGTGCCAGCGGTCGGCGACCTGGACGGCGTTCGGGGCACCGGTGCCGATGCCGTCGGCGTAGGCGCCAGCCCGGTCCCGGCAGACGATTACGACTTCGGAACGGCTCCGCAGCCACGTTGCGACCGTGTCCGAGGTGCGGTTGGGCAACAGGTCGATGGGGGTGCGGGTGGTCATGTCGATGACGACGGTGCCGTAGACGTGGCCCTGACGGAGGGCGAAGTCGTCGATGCCCAGGACGGGGACCTTTTCGAGGGGCCGGTCGGGAATCGCCCGCACGGTTCGCAACACGGTGTCGCGGCCGACGGCGACGCCGAGCCGGTCCGCGAGTCGGGCACCGGCGCGCCCGGCCACCGCCAGTCCGATTGCCGCGATCATCGCAGCCGCTGCGGGGGTGCGTCGGCTCCACGGCAGTGTCAATCCCGGAAGCTGTTCGGCGAATGTCTTTGTGGCGCAGTCGATGGTGCCGCAGAAGAATCGGCGGACCCGGATGTCGATCAGGACCGGATAGCCGCCGATTTCGGTATCGGCGAGTTGCCTGCGATACCGGGAATGCACTCGACGTGCTTCGCCGGCGCAACGCGGGCACACCGCTTGCTCATCCCGTGGCCGAGCCTCGATGCGGATAGTCGCGCCCACCCGCCGGACGTCGAGAACATCGACACTGTCCAAATGCGGGAAGAAGTCCATCCCGCCGTCTTCAGCGCACCCGGACGATCCTCAACGATCGATGACAGTGCAGGTCAGCGACACGCCCAGAGGCTTCACGGAAAGTGCGACAGATCCACATCACGATGGCCGTTGACACAGCCACATGGCTACGGCGGTTCTTCGTGCCCATCCTGAACACAGAACGACCCGGCGCAACATTTCAGTTCTCCGGGAAGTCGACATCACACGAACACTTCTGGCAGTCTCACCCCTACCATGTTTGCTACCTCGCAGTCAGTCAGTCTGCTGAGTGCACGGACCAGGGAGGTGCCACGAATCCCGATGGCGGCTCATCCGCGCCTACGCGAATTTCAATGAATAGGATTCGCGATCCACGCCCGCTTCAAACCTCTGTCAACTTCAGTATGTAATGCCCCGGTGCATTACTCCCCCTGGGGATCGGAAACCGACCGGCCCCGATGTTGTATTAGGTGCAGATATGCGACCCAACCTCCCATCTTGGGACCCGAATTGGAAACGCAGATACAATTCGCCACCAGACGACCTAATAAGCGAATTCTACGTGCCCGCATTCGCAAGGTCAGTCAAGTACGACCGCGCAGTCGGATTTTTTTCCTCGCGCCTATTAGCTGAAATCTCGCCGTCGATCGACGAATTCGTTGCCAACGGGGGGACCATGAGGCTCATCACATCTCCGTCGAATCTGAGCGACGACGACCTAAGAGCGATGGGTAAGGGCGAACACTTCCGAACAATCCTAGAGGAAGATCTCACGAAGGCAATACGGTCACCCATTCCTTCGGGGGTTCTCTCCGACCGATTACGCCTATTAACGTGGATGGTTGCCACAGGATCACTCGAGGTTCGAATAGCCCTGCGCGAGCATCCCGAGTGCTATTCTCTATTCCACGAAAAGATTGGCATATTCAGCGACGACTCCAATTACTGGATGACGTTCACGGGGAGTCCAAATGAAACGATCGGCGGCGCACTCCGTCACTCTGAATCATTTCCGCTCCATCGAAGTTGGGCGAGTGAGGATCAGCACGCGTACGCTACCGAAGAACGCGACAGATTCGAGCAGATTTGGAACGAACATGTCAACGGAATTGCAACCTGGACAGCCAATGACTGGATCGAACATCCAATGCGCGAAGCATTCGGAACAAGGGAACCTCGTTACAAATCTATCACCAGGAGTGATCGTCGAGAACGCAGCCCCGAGTCAATCTCAGACGCGGAACCGTCGGTGATGCTTCCAGCCACGAGCAGCAGCTTGCTTCCGTCGATCCCTGAGGGTCTAGTTTTGCGCGACTTCCAACGGGAGGCGGTCAATAGCTGGCTACGAGCTTCCGGCCGCGGCACATTCGCGATGGCAACAGGGACAGGTAAGACCATAACCGCACTGACAGCCGCGACACAGGCATCCATATACGAAGCGCAGCGCAACCAACCGATATTAATCCTCGTAATCGTCCCGCTAGTCGACTTGGTGGAACAATGGAGCGCCGCGGCGAAACGATTTGGGTTTCGCCCTGCCAAATACACGGGGAGCATGCGAGCGAACGAACTTCGTGAGTTAAAATCCACATTCTCCGCTGCGAGGTTCTCGAAAGGTCGCCGCGCAGAGATGGTTATTACCACCGCGGGAAGTCTCACTCCGCGATCGTCCACGGAGGACGCCGGTTCTCACTTTCTTCAACAGCAACTCGGTAGGCATCGCGGACCGCTGATGGTAATCGGTGACGAGATGCATTCGCTCGGGACCCCGCCGAGGCTTGCCGCCCTTCCCAAAGAACCAACATTCACTCTTGGACTATCTGCTACGCCGAAGAGACACGGTGACGAAGCAGGAACCGAAGAGTTACTCGCCTACTTCGGACGGCCGGTCATTTCGATCGATATAAAGGATGCAATCTATAAGTACAATGCACTGGTGCCATATGATTACTTATTCTGGCCGATAGAACTGACACCCGAGGAATCTAGAGAGTACAAGCTAATTTCGCAACGCATCGCTTCGGCTTACGCGCAGGGAAACGAGGAAGTAGCGGAGCGGCACATTCGAGCACGCACACGATTAACCCAACACGCTTCCAATAAGATCACCCTACTACGTCAGCTCTTACGTGATGGACTGGCAACGGACTCACATCAACTTGTCTACGTGGCCGAAGGCAAGAATCCGGAAACGGATGTTGCCCAGCTCGACACAGTAGAAGCGATAATGCGGGAAGAGTTTTGTATGCGGGTGGCAAGATACTATGGGCAGACACGGGACGACGATCGAGAAGACCTTCAGTTAGCACTTGCCTCCGGTGACATCCAGGCCCTGATCGCGATGAAGTGCCTTGACGAAGGGGTCGACATACCCTCGGCACGAACCGGAATCATGATGGCCTCAACCCAGAACCCTCGTCAATTCGTGCAACGCCGAGGACGCCTCCTCCGTCGCGACCCGAACAGCCCCAAGTCGCATGCCGTGATACACGACATGGTGGTGATGCCGCCGCACCCAACGGGCGATGAATCCGAGTCTGAGAAGCGACTTGTCGGAGTCGAGCTATCCCGAGCCGCAGAACTCGCCGACGCCGCACGCAACACAGAGTGCCGCTTCAAAGTCATCGAATTGGCGTACGAGTACAATCTTGATCCAGAAACTTATCCATGGATGACGCTAGCCGAAAGCGAAGAAATGCAGGAGTGGATATGAGCGATTTTGAAGACAGCATGAGGAGACTCGCGAAAGGCATGTCGCCTGAGGCAAAGGCAGTTGTACGGTACGTCTTGAAGAGCGAGCACAAGAACCGTTTCAGCAGCAGGTCCACGTTGCCTGAAATGTATGCAACTTTTGCTCTTAACGAAGCAAAAAGTAACGAGGGGTCTTAATGAAGTTCGTATCGCTCGACCTTCACAATTGGCGTTCATTTCATGGACACAATCGGGTTGACTTCGCAACCGAAGAAGACCGTCCCGTAACGCTGCTTCTGGGTCCGAACGGTTCAGGGAAGACGGCTCTTCTCAACGCGTTCACTTGGGCGCTGTATGGGAAGTTCACCGAAGGATTTGACTATCATGATCACCTCGTAAATATAGAGGCAATAGCGGCCGATTCAAACGCGCAAGCATCGGTCGAGCTCGTCTTCCTCCATGAAAGTGACGAGTTCCGAGTGAAACGGACCACCGATGCCCGTCGCCAGGCCTCCGAAGGCGGCACTGAGCTTGTCGTGACAAAGAACGGGGTGCGCGCCACCGAAGACGACGTGCACCGCATTCTTCCTCCAGCCCTCAAGGATCTTTTCTTCTTTCCCGCAGAGTCGTTTAGTACCGCTAGCGTCCTTAAAGGAGAAAGTCCCGGGGATGGGACATCTTTTGATATCGGCACTGCAATTCGCGCAATGTTATCCGGTGACGTTTACGAAAATGCAATCGCGGATCTCCGGGAGGCAATGAATAGCAATGCACTGAAACCCCCGATGAACTATCGTGACGAAACCGTCGAAACTGCGCGACGTGCGTATGAGCAGGCATTGGCGGAACTACATGCGTCCGACGAACGGCGTGAGTCCCTCCCCGCTCTAACCGCACAGGCTCGAGAAAGTGCATTGAAGGCAAAGAAGGAAGCAGAGCGTTATAACCCCGATGAGATGCGGAAGTGGGAGAATCGATACAAGGAACTAGACCACTCAGTAGGGGAGGCTGAGCAGATCGTTTCACGCGTTAATTCTGCTTATACAGAACTTGCGCGCCGCTCTCACATGCATTTTGCGCAGTGCGCAGTCGCCACGGCTATTGCCCGTCTCGACCTTGCGGAAACTGCAGGTCTTATGCCGCCACGTATTCATCAACACGTCCTAGCAAAGACACTCGCCAAGCAAACCTGTTTACTATGTGGAGAGCACCTTACTGAAGCAGGTGTGGCGCGCGTGTCTAATCTCTATGCCCGGGTCGCAGACGCGGAGGTCGCCATTCGCGGTGTCGAGATTCGAACTCGATTGAAGCAGCATCTTGCTCTACTCGCCAACGAGCTCAGCTCGCTTCGCGAGGAAGTTACTGAGCTTGCAACTCTGCTAGGGGTAGACATCCCTGACGCTTCGTCTGATATGAAGATTTTGGCGTCTGTGATCCGAACTTGCCTTGATGTTGCAGACCGTGTTCTAACACAGGCAAGGCGCGAGTTTGAGGATTTTGTTGCCGCTTCGGATATCGACATGCCAGCAGATGGCCAAAATCCCGTAGAGATCGCGATGGTGAAGCAAGCTCTGGTTGACCAACTAGAATCCGAATTAGAGAAGATTGACGACCTCATAGTCGAATTGAAGGGTCGTGCGCAGCGACAGTTTGCAGACTATGAAAAGAAGTCAGGGAAGACAAGGGAGTATGCTCGGAAAACGCGTGCCATTTCCATCCTACTGGAATCGATGGAATATTTCGAGGAAGCCCGCAAGGGCCTGGAGCGTTTTGGGCGGGAAGATTTTGAGAAGGCAATCAACACAACATACTCAGACTTGGTAAATAAAGAGTTCAACATCGTTGTGGGGTCCGATTTCAGCATCCGGGTTCTTGTTGCTGGCACTACCGATCGCCTTCCCCTGTCCCAGTCCGAGAAAGTGCTACTACTCATCGCATTCCTAGGTGCAATCGCTCGGCTCGCCCCTCACTATGAGAAGATCGCCAGATTGGGTGATCAATTGAGGGACACAGGTGGGGTTGAGACTTCCCAGAAGCATGGCTTCCCGGTCGTTCTTGATGCACCGACGAGCCCATTGGATGACGAGTACGAAATTGAGGTTGTCAGCGCGCTTCCACACCTGCTTCCCCAGGTGATCGTTCCGGTCTCTGCAAAATCAGTTGATGTGTGGGCACGAATTTCCAAGCACGTGGGGGCAGCATACGTGATGGAGCTGACGTCTAAGAATGCGACGAACCGAACGGTCCGTTGGAACGGAAAGGACTTCACATATAGCACACAAGACGATGACGTAGCACCCGCTCGTACCCGCATTACAAGGATCAGCTGAGGATCAAATGGCGAATGTGACGATCTATCCCGAACATCGAGATATTCTTGACGCGCTTATCAGTACAGGAAAGACGAGTTCGGTTGCTGCAGCGACCCGAACAGGGCCGTTTACCGCGCAGCGCGACGCATATGTCTTCGCCGCCAGCATCGCACTCGCCCTCGGAGCGCCGCAGGCGGAAGTTGACATGCCGCGCAGCCGGAAGGAAATCACTACGATTCGCGATTCGGTGTTCCTCGGAGCTGATGGCGCAGAGGCGCTAACCTCCACCATCTCCTTTATCGAGGAGTACGCGGATGAGAGCACTAATGATGGTCTTTCTCGGCAACTCCACTCGCTGGCGGAGGACTCGCTACAGGACAGGCTCACGCTACTTGATCGATACGCATATGCTGGGTTTGAATGGTTGAAGCAAAACCAGGGTGATGAAAGCTCGGTGAGAGACTTGATTTTGACTACGCTGAATGAGGTATCCTGCGTCGAAAGTGCACCTACTAATACCGCCGAGGTACATGATCCTCTTCTCGAAATGCTGATCTGAAGGCGCTTGTCGAAGTTCCCTCAGAACACCGTTCAGTAACCTAGTCTCGCGAGGGCTCGCCCCACCCGGGTAGGGCGAGCCCTCGCGAGACTTTCGGCGCTAGATCCTGTGCAGGGAGAGAAGGCTTCCGCCTTGGTATGGTGTCGTGTCTGGCACTGCTAAGGGCGTTAAGGCTACCCCGCCGATCAGTTCCCTGCTTGGTTTATGCGGATGCACCCTCGAGCTGATTGATCAGGGCGTGCGAGTAGCTCGGTACAGACGGTGTCCGCGTACCTCGACCTGATGTTGCTTTAGGACGCTCTGCCATCCTCGACGGGTCCCGATTACGGACGGGTCCTTGTAGAGCCCTTCGAGAACCTCAGACCGAGTGAGTCGCTCATACTTCCGTCGATCGGGCGATTCTTGCCCAACAAACTCCTCTTTACGGTGGAGGATTGGTGGATTTCCTGAGCGGCGGTAGTCACGGTAATCCACTGAGAGCTTTCGGAGGTTCACCACTACTGCCGATTCAAGTGTCGGGTGCGCGTCGGTGTCGAATTTTGGGTAAGACAGATAAGATACCTGCGGTTCAGTCACTGAAAGCTTGACCATGTTTGCGCGTTCGACGGTTCCAGCCAATACTCGTGCGCAACCCTCGTAGACCTGTAGCATCGGGGGGATCTCGGCCAGCGCAGAGCGATGCACGTACAACGCGGAGGGCGTTTGTTTGCCTACCTCAGAGCTCCGCGCCGACATCAGGACCATCATCCTATTGCCAACAGCTGCGAGAAGTCGGTCGCCCTGGCTGGTGAGGTCTCGGTAAGTTCCAAAGTGAGTCTTAATGTCGCGCTGAAGGACGGATCCCAGATGTGAGAATTTCGGCTTACTCCCGAAGCGCGACATCGCGGCGTATACCAGGAGCTCGGACCGACGTTGGATTCTCACCTGTTCCCAATGAGAATCGTCCGTCACTTGATAGATCAGATTGACGGCTCGTCCCAGTGTCCCGCTCGCTTCCAGAACGGATGCTTCTGCTTCGACACTCAACTCACCACGCTTGGGAGGCCTCGCATGCGCGGTCAGAAAGTCGAACAACGGCGCAAGCTTCTCACGGTTCCGCTCGTACTCCTCATGAGGATCGATGATGATACGCGGTCGGTACTGATAGACCCGGTTGGCTAGAAAGTCCTGCTGTGCAGCTTCGTCCCGGAACACATAGAAGACACCCGGTGCCGCTGCGAGGGGTTTCGTTCCGAGAACCGACTCGATCCACGTTGCGAGTTCGGGCTGTTCGTAGAACTTCTGAAACGTCCCCATTCGGGTGACGATCCCGTCCCCTACGCGGCGACCCTCCAACTCACGTGCTTCCCAGGTCAGACGCGCTGAGACCACGAGAACGTTTCGGGTTAGGTTCCAGGCCGACTTCAGCACCTGAACACGCTCAACCGGATCCTCGATCACGTTGACGACGTATCCGAGATTGACCACGTCCGACGAGGTCATTTCGGCATCCGGGCGATGCGCCGGATCCCACCCGGACACTGTGAAACCAAGTCCGTGGAGATGCCGGATATCGCCGCCTCGGCCGCAACCGTAGTCGAAGACCGTCGCCTCACGTTTGATGATTCCGTCCGATAGTGCGAGGCCCATCGGGCGCGACAACGCCGATCGGACCATGGCTGTCTTGTGACGAGCAGTAGGTCCGATCGTTGTCATGCGCTACTCCGCGAGTGCCAGCTCCACGAGCCCTTCGATATCCGAGGAACGTGTGTCCCCGATCAAGTATCCGATGCCACGATGAAGATGGAGGCGAAATTGAGTGGACAGAGTCTCTTCGTCGAGGCCTATCCCATCGTTGTTACACCTCACCCTCAGTGCCGCCCACAGGACATCACCATGCGCGCCAGCAAACACTTTCCACGTCATCTCGACATTGCTGTCGGTGACGATTTTGGCCGCCGGCGGCACTGACGGCTCTGCCAAAGAGCGGCAGAGCGCCCAGCGGCACAAGACATTCCACTGGCCAATGCCTGTGCGCCGCTTCAACGTCACCAATTGATCGCGCGCCGTCTTCGACAGGCGGACATGCTCGACAGTCACTGCGCTACTCCCAGAAGTATCCGGATCGAACCGACGTGGATGCACTCTCGTGGTCGTAGTCGAGACAATACGACCGCCCGACGTGCTTCTTGATTCGGCGGAACGCTTGCTCGTCGATCTCTGTATCGGTCGACAACAGAACAACCTGATGACTCGCGAACGGGAAGTACCGTTCGATGAGGTGCTCGCGATGTTCGCCGTCGAGACGGCCCAACGGCGTATCGACAACAACCGGTAGCGGCTGCCCCGACGCACGAGCGAGACCCCACAGGAGCGACACCGCCAGCAACTGCCGTTCGCCTGCAGACAGCTGGTTTGCGGGAAGCGGCTTGCCGCCCGGGCCGGTGAGTTCCACGGTGTACGTCTCAGGGTCGATCTGGACAGCGGTCACCAGTTTGCTCTTACGAAGCAGTCGATGAAGAGCTTCCAGGACGTACTCACCGATACGCCCGAGGTAGCGCTTCTTCGCCGCGACCTGCAGGGCCTCGAGAGTCGTGCGGACTTTGTCCACATGTTCCACGATCCGTGTGTCGTCCTCGAGCGCCATGTTGGCCTGAGCGTACTTCTCCAGAATCCGTTCATAGTCGACGTCGACCTTCGCGCGGTCGGTCCGACGTACCGCAAGCTCCTCGTCCAACGTCGTGACTTTGGTTTCAGCACGTACGTAACGGTCGGACGCTTCGTCGAGTACTCGCCGCACTTCTTCCAACGACTCCGGATCGGGCATGGCAACGAGTACACGCTCGATCTGGTCGAGTTCTTCACGGGTACCGCGTCGACGCTCGACCAGTTCACCGATTCGGCGACGGCTCGACGGAAGCGCGGTCTCGCGCAGCACTCGAATGGAGTCGGGTCGTCCGAGACCAGTGATGTCTTCGACATCAAGGTTCTCGCTACGCTCTGCACGGTCCCGTTCCATAAAGTCCGCAATCACAGCGAGCACGCTGTCTGCAGCGCCGCTGTCACGAAGCACAGCAAGAACGGAATCGTCGCGGGATGCGAGTACATCCGCCAGGGCACGCCGATTCCATGAGGTCGACTCGTCCGCTGCACGCGACTCGACTTCCCGAAGAAGGTCCGTCACGAGAAGCAAAGGAGCAGCGTCAGCCGCCTCGGCACGCAGATCGTCATCGATTTGGGTGAGCGCCGCGCGGAGGCCATTTGCGGCCTTCTCTGTCTCTGCTCGTGTCTCTGCGACCTCACCGCCCCGCGCCTGATAATCCGATCGAGCTTCGGATCGCTCCTTGTCAGCGCGTTCGAGTTCGACGCGTGCCCGCGCCAAAGCCTCAACGGTCCCCTCCTCGAGCTGACGGGCGCGCGTCACGAGTTCGCGTTTCGCCTCGACCTCGGACTTCAGGGAGTCGGGGATTTGGTTCGTGCGGTGCCGTCGGCGCAGCACCGACAGATCCGTGGCGAGTCGGTCGACGAGGTCGAGTCCGAGAAGAGCTGAGAGCGCTGAGGCCAGGACCTCGCGTGACTTCTCCAAGTCCGCGAGCGCCTCGATCTGTTCTCCGTCGAAGAAGAACAGACCGGCGATTCCGCGAGGGAGGAATGTCTCGACATGCTCGCTCCACGTGGAGGTCAGGACCCGGTCGAGTCGCCCGTCGACTTCCACGTCGAGGCTCTCGCGTCCCGGGGCTTTCGCTCCGCCCCACCGTCGGCTGATCCGGTAGACGTGTTCTTTCCCTTGCTGGTAGGCGCGGAACTCCAACTCGACTGCCGAGATGGCCTTTGCAGGCGCGCCCCGATGCGTCAATCCAACGAGGTAATTCTCGTACCCACCCGCTCGGCGTCCGTTAGGCTGCGCGAGCGCGCCGTACAGTGCGAGGTGAATTGCCTCCAGCACTGTGGTCTTGCCGGCACCGTTCAATCCACCGACGAGAACAACGGGCTTCGTCTTCGATTTCGGTGTAAGGGTGATCGTGTGCCGACCCGAGAACGTGCCGACATTCTGAAGGACCAGTTCGTCGAGGATCATCGCTCGGCACCCGTCCGGGCAGGCTGAACATAGCCGTCGGCGATATCAAGATCGTCGGGTTCGTCAACGGAACGCAAACGGTCTACCGCACCTGCCCGATCAGTCGCGCGCTGCAGGGCATCCTCCTCATCATCGTAAAAGCCCTTACGCAGCGCCTTCGTCAGTGAATCGAACAGCCCAGCGCGTCGTGCTTGGGAGCGATGGCGTTGCTCGACGTCGAGCAACTCGCGGACAAGTTCGAAGTGGACTCGGTCGTCACCCACCACTTCGCGAAGAATTTCGACCGTATCCGGCCCGAGCGGCAAATGCTCGTCCAGCGGACGACCAGGGTATTCCGAACCTGTCGTCTGACGATAGATGACAGGAAGGCTGTCTTCGAATTCGTGCTTGTCGACCACCCAGATCCGACGGATCTCCTCCAGTTCGTCCAGGGTGATGAGTTCGAGGTCCTGGACGTACGACGGGCCGTTCTGCCGAATCCATGTCTGGGCCTCGAGTAGTTTCCGAACCCACCGCTCACGCGACTCCTGTGTGTACGGTCCGGGGATGTTGCGGCCGTTGAAGAGCTGCACTGATCCGTTCATCCGTCGGAAATCGCGCAGGTGACGATCGTCCTGGACGTCGAGCTCATCGCGCAACTCGAGGAGCGGGAGCATCCATTCCTTCTCCTCGTCGTTCTGGATCATCGCCGACATCGACTTGTCCTTCTCGACGAGCGTGCACGTCCAGCAACCGAACCGGCTGTCGCCACAACTGGGTGTGGAGGAGTCGACGACAAGAGGGCACTCACCGTCAGACGAAGCCCCCTGGTACATCGTGAGGAGCTCCTTGTTCGAGTAACCCCACGGGTTCTTGGTCTGCATCAGGAAAGTCCAGACATCGTCGTTGGACCAATCCTCGACCGGAGAATAGACGAGGCAGTTAGGAAGAGACCCATTCGGGCTCAACATATCCCGAACGCGCTGACTCTCCAGCTCGGTCATTCGATGTGACCGTCCCGAGCTCTCGGCCTTTCGGGTACCGAGAACGAGAATCGCCTCACCGTGGGACTTCACCATGTTGATGATGAAGTTGTTGGATGGCTTGATCTTCAACCGTTCAGTGCACCAGCGGAACTTCGGACGTGGTGCTGGGTATCCGCGACCGGCGAGGTTCACCCAGAACGTATCCGATACTGCCGGCGTGAGCCGATGAGGCTCGATGGGTAGACCCTGTTCACGCGCAGCGTCGGCCATGGTGTTCAGCGAATGGGTGACCCATGCAGCCACCACGGGGTTTTCGACAAGCGTGTCCGTGCTGATCACGTGCACCGGCTTGGTTCGCTTCGCCGGCTCGAGCTGCGCAAGCGACATCCACACCAGCTGGAGAACTGCAGTCGAGTCCTTGCCACCCGAGTAGCCGACGACCCACGGGATTGCGTCCTCGAGATAGAGCTGTTGGGTCTGCTTGACCAGAGACTCGATTGTCCCGGGCAATCCGAGCTCATCGAATGCCGATCGCGGTCGGATCGGCAGGTTGCGGGTCATCGTGAGTCACCTCGTCGAAAGTTGTTCTCGGCTTTTTGCTCGTCGTCCGGCAGCGGGAGATTCAAGCGTGTTCTCAGCAGTGCGGTGGTCAGCAGTACGTTTCCCGTACTCTTTGAGACGCGCCCGCCGGATAGGGCTCGACCTTCCCAAAGCTCCGAATTCGATCGGTGCCAATCGATTTCACGGAGGGGGCGGAGTGCACGGTCCCAGGCCCGTTTGTCACGACTACGTTCGAGGAGCGCGTTTCCTACCTTGCCCAAGGCGTGAAGAATGATTCCGTGGCTGTGGATGAAGTCTCGACGAATCTCACCGGCCGTCACTTCTCGAGCGCGAACCTGCCCCCATTCCGGGAATTGCTTCGCAACAACAGACCAAAAATTGCCGACTAGCTCAGCCCGCTTCTCGAGCGCACCCTCATCGACTCCGTCCAGAAGCGCGCGGTTCGCGTTATACAGTGCCGACAACGTGAACAGCTTCCGGGATCGCGCGGCCAGGTTGCTCGTCTCAGTTTCGGTGAGGTCTCGATAGAAGTCCGAACTGAATACCGCCATCCTGGTGACCGCCGACAGATCGTCACGATGGTCGTAGAGCACACTGATGGACCGTGCTGGGCGAACCGCGTACCGGTTGAGGTCAGCGAACATCTGTTGACATCGCGCCAAACCGACATCGATGAAGAGAACGATTGAAATCGTCTCGTCCCCGATATCGGGATTCATGGTCAGCGCTTCTTCAATTGCCGCGCGGCGGTGTTGCCCGTCGTTGATGATGAAACGGGTGTCCATCGGAATACGTAGCGTGCCGATGCGATCGCTCGGTCCGCCACCGTCGGTAATCGGATCGAACGCCACATCTGTACTCACGGATGCAGTCAAGGCCGAGAACACGTAGCTATCAGGGTTCTCGACGATGTAGCGAGCCATCTCGGGTACGCGCGACCGATTGAGAGTGCGCTGCGCACGCTGCTCGGGTAGGAGCTCCTCGTCATCGAAGGAGAACAGACGGGGGATCATGCGGAGCGGAAACATCGTGGAGTAGTACTCGCGACCAGCTTGAACCCCACGTATCGCAGGGAACACGTACTCGAACTCCCCACGACGTGGGGTACTGCTACGTCCGTTCACCGCACACCTGCCCAATCGCCTCCAGTTGTACGGAACTGTACCTTCGCTTGTACGGAAATGCACATCCGAACACACCCCCCGAGCCATGCGAACAGTGCGAGTCTCTACGCGTACAGTGAGGAACTGTAGCTGCGCCGTCCGACACGGGAGAATCCAGACGTATGCCCAGTTCAGGACCTGTTTACCTCGACTGCAACGCGACCACACCGGTCGATCCCGCGGTCTTGGACGAGGTGATCCACTTCATGCGTGACGAGTACGGCAACGCGGGAAGCCGTACGCATACGTACGGTCAGCGCGCCAAAGAGCGGGTCAATCGAGCACGGGAGGAAGTTGCAGCCGGCGCCGACGCCAAGCCCGAAGAAGTCATCTTCACCAGTGGGGCGACCGAAAGCGACAACCTCGCGATTCTCGGGCTCGAAGAACATACTCGCAAAGCCGGCAAGACACATATCGTCACTACCGCGATCGAACACAAGGCCGTCCTCGAGCCAATCGAGCGCCTGGCGCAACGCGGCTTCGGCGTTACAGTCGTCAAGCCTGAGCGCGATGGTCGAGTCTCAGTCGACGCGATTCTAGACGCAGTGCGCCCCGACACAGGACTGGTCTCAGTGATGGCCGCGAACAACGAGACCGGCGCTCTTCAACCGGTCGACGATATCGCCCGGTCCCTCGGCGACCACGACGCGTACTTCCATGTCGATGCAGCGCAGGCGTTCGGCAAAGTGGAGAAGATCGTGTCGAACAAACGCATCGATATGATCAGTATCTCCGGCCACAAACTGTACGCACCGAAGGGAATCGGCGCGCTTGTCGTTCGTCGCCGAGGGTATCGACGCGTTCCTCTGACACCGCTCATGGTCGGAGGCGGACAGGAGCGGGGACTCCGGCCGGGCACTCTCCCCGTTCCACTCATCGCAGGGCTGGGAACCGCAGTGTCGTCTGCGTTGAAAGATCGAGCCGCTAGATCGGCTCGCGTGGCCGAACTGCGGTCCGGCTTGGTCGAAGCCCTCGCGCCCCTCAATGTGCAGATCAACGGGTCCCGCGAGAACACACTCGCGAGCACGCTCAACTTTTCCGTACCTGGAGTGGACGGCGAAGCGGCGATTCTCGCTCTGAAGGACGTTGTGGCGGTGTCCAACGGATCAGCATGCACCTCTCAGAGCTACGAGCCCAGCCACGTCTTGACGGCGATGGGACTCGACGACGACAGGATCCACGGCGCTATCCGGGTGTCGTGGTCTCATCTCACGGAGGAGCCTCGGTGGAAGGTCCTCGCTGACAGGCTCTCCGAGCTCGCAGTCGACCGAGCTCGCGAGCCAGCTTTCGAACCGGTTCGTCCAGGCACCTTCGGCAACCGATTTCATCTCGACTGATGATATGAGTGAGCCGAAGCCAAGAGTGGTCGTTCTCTGGATTACGTCCACCGAGCACGACCACGCCAACTCCCTACTGGGCGTAAACCGGGCAACCCGACCATCACCAGCGCGTCCCGAAGTTGGCGACAAACGCAAACGCTGCGACGAGCTCGCCCGAATCAATTCTTCCGTCCCGCAAATCGGAAGCGGCATGTCCTGACCCCGAGTTGGGACATTCCTGACGGGTAGAGAACCGCGTGCGTCTGCCACCTGCACGGCTATCGCTTACCCGTATTTCCCTTGTTCGCCCCGCGGCTGGCCGACCCCGGCATCGACCGACTCTGCTTCCAGACAGGGGACTTCCCCACGGTCCGGACCTCCGACACACCACGCACGTTCGCCTTCGGCGCGGACTCGACAACCCCCGACGAGGGCGGAACCTCGTGCCACCGATAGGGCCCACCCTTGGCCGCACTCTGCGAGCTGTCACCGGCCGCGCCAGGCATCGACCGGCTCTGCTTCCAGACAGGGGACTTCCCCACGGTCCGGACCTCCGACACACCACGCACATTCGTCTTCGGCGCGGACTCGACAACCCCCGACGAGGGCGGAACCTCGTGCCACCGATAGGGCCCACCCTTGGCCGCACTCTGCGAGCCGTCGCCGACCCTCCCCGGCATCGACCGGCTCTGCGGCACGGAACGAGGCTTGCTCAGCGACACCGGCTCGGCAACTC
>Ga0182740_1000374_pt1 | contig 56011 bp, 53 predicted proteins | sample eDN5th37CKraftBY_FD_128872 | JGI IMG/M metagenome (GOLD analysis project Ga0182740, IMG submission 128872) | Enriched backyard soil microbial communities from Emeryville, California, USA - eDNA 5th pass 37_C Kraft BY (version 2) (version 2) | ecosystem: Environmental > Terrestrial > Soil >...
GCGGCCGTACTCGACGAAGCTGCCCGGATCGACGATGCGCGCGATGTGTTCTCGGGCGGTGGTCCCGCCGCGAGCGTGCAGTTTCTCGACGGCGTCGGGCCGCGCCGAGTCCTCGGTGAGGGCACGGCGTGCGAGTACGTCCAGGAGATCGGGGCGAATCGTCATGCCGACACAATAGGAACCGCGTGCCGGTTGCCCGCACCCGCGATCGTTGCAGGCGCTGTCGGCGCAGGTCAGGCTCGTTCGACGCGTGAGCGCAGCAAGTCGAGACCGGGGCCCTCGAGTTCGTCGAGCACGGCGGGCCGGCCGACCATCGCCAACGCGAGTGCTTCGCCGGTGCCTCGCACCATCGGGCCGTCGCCCCGCTCCCACGCAATGTCGGTGGCGACGAGACGCAGCCCGCGGATATAGCGAGAGGGGCGGGCGAACGGATCCGGACGGTCGAGGACCAGGCGAAGACGATCGGCGTCGATGGCCCGGGGAATCCCCAGAGGACGGCGGATGTCCTGTTGGTGCACAAGATGATCGGCGAGGGTCAGCCGCGGGAACCAACGGGGAAACCAGCTTCCGGAGATCGACGTCGCCAATCCGTCGACGAGGCGGTCGACGGGTACGTTGCGTGCTGCCTCGACGTAGTGCCGGTTGAGGCGGTCGGCGGACGGATTGCGCAGGCCGGCGAGGAAATAACGGTGGAACGGCACGCCGTCGATCGACAGGTGGCCGGCGACGTCCCGCACGGACCACCCCTCGCAGAGCGACGGCGTCGCCCACTGTTCCGGCGTCAGCGAGCGGAGCAGATCCACGAGTTCGGCACGTTCGGCGATAATGTGCTTACGAGTGTACACAGATCCACCACACCTCGAGCGCACCGCGATTGCGTTCGGTCCTATGACATTTCACAAAGGGTGAATCTAGAGGCTGGTGGTGGCCACTGCGTCCAAAATGCCGGATCGGCAACGGGTTCGGTGCCATACTCCGGGGGGTCGCACATTTCCTACACGGATCGAGGTAGGCATGTCTGATTCCCACAATCGGATATCCGAGCCCGTCGAGGATGCTGCGGCGAGACTCATGCCCGAACTGGTCTCCGATCTGTGCCGGCTGGTACGGATTCCGTCGATCTCCGCCGCCGGTTATCCACCGGAACCGCTCTTCGAGGCGCACGATCTGGTCGTTCGGCTGTTGCGGGACGCAGGCGTCGAACAGATCGACGACCTGGTGATCGAGGGCAAGACGGCGCCGGTGATCGTCGCGACCGTCCCCGGCCCGGAAGGCGCACCGACGGTCCTGCTGTACACGCACTACGACGTCGTTCCCGCCGATGACACCGATCTGTGGGAGAGCCCGCCGTTCGAGCCGGAGGAGCGTGACGGGGCGATCTACGGTCGCGGTACCGCAGACTCGAAGGCCAACATCATCGGAATCCTCGGCGCACTCCGCATCTACGACGGCAAGCCGCCGGTGACACTGCGCATCGTCCTCGAAGGTCAGGAGGAGGTGGGCAGCCCGTTCGACTTCTATCCCGTGCAGGCGCCGGAAGTGTTCGAATCCGACGCCATGGTGATCGCCGACGTCGGCAGCGTCCGCCCCGGAGCCCCGACGCTGACCGTGGCACTGCGCGGCTCCGCGTCCGTGACCGTCGCGATCGAGACCCTCGCCGCCGACAAGCACAGCGGCCTGTACGGCGGCGCCGCACCCGACGCGCGGCTCGCGCTGATCCACGCACTCGCCACCCTGCACGACGAGGACGGCAACGTCGCGGTCGACGGTCTCCGGCGCGAGGAGTGGACGGGCGCGTCGTACACGGAGGAGGAGTTCCGCGATCTCGCCGAGATACTCGAGGGCCGTCCCCTTCTCGGTACGGGCGGACTCGGCGAACGGATCTGGTCGGGCCCCGCGATCACCGTCACCGGATTCGACGCGCCCTCGGTCGACGGCGCCGTCAACGCGGTGGCCGGATCGGCACGCGCATCGTTGAACCTCCGTGTGCACCCCGAGCAGGACGCGGAGGAGGCGCAGGACGCACTGATCCGGCATCTCGAAGCGCTGCGCCCACTCGGACAGAGACTCGTGGTCACCGCCGGGGAGACCGGAAACGGCTTCGCGGCCGGAACCGGTGGACCCGCGTTCGACGCGGCGATCAGCGCCCTGGAGAAGGCCTGGGGCACCTCCGCGGGACTGCTGGCCGGCGGAGGTTCTATCCCCCTCGTCATGGCCCTGCACGAAGCCGTGCCGCGCGCCGAGAAACTCCTCTTCGGAGCGACCGACGGCTACGCCAACATCCACGGTCCCAACGAACGCGTTCTGATCGACGAACTCGAAAAAGCCGTCGTCGCGAAGGCCTTGTTCTTCGAGGAGTTCGCCCGCCGCTACCGGGAGCAGCCATGAGCACCGACACCGAATCCGCCGCACCCGCGAAGAAGAAGTTCGAGTTCCCGGGCTCGATCACGGTGCTCGCGCTCGTCACCGTCGTGGTGTGGCTGGCCGCCCTGGTGATCCCGTCCGGCCGCTTCGCGACGGACGAAGACGGCGCACCGATACCCGGTTCGTTCGAGCAGATCGACTCGCCATTGACGTTCGGCGAGCGGGTGCGCGAGCTGATCCTCTCCCCCGTCAACGGACTCTACGGAATACAGGATCCGATAAGCGGATTCGTCGATCCCGACAACCTCGGCCGGCTCTTCGGTTCGGTCGGGGTGGTGCTGTTCATCATGGCGCTCGGCGCGTTCATCTCGGTCAGCTTCGCCACGCGCAGCCTCGAGGTCGCGGTGAGTGGACTCGGTGCGCGACTCGGGGATCGGGGATGGCTGCTCATCGCCGTCATCATGACGTTGTTCTCGTTGCTGGGTTCCACGATGGGGTTCTCCGTCGAGACCTTCGGCTTCTATGCCCTCATCGTGCCGTTGATGCTGGCCCTCGGATACGACCGGATGGTGGCTGCCGCAACGATCATCGTGGGTGCCCTGACCGGAACGATGGCCTCGACGGTCAATCCGTTCTCGATCGGTGTCGCGTCCGGGGAGGCGGGAGTGTCGATCGGTGACGGCATCGTCCTGCGCGTGCTGCTGTGGGTCGTGCTCACCGCCGTGGCCGTCGTGTTCGTCGTGCGCTACGCGCGCCGCGTCCAGCGTGATCCGTCCCGCTCGCTCGTCGGATTCGACTCCGAAACAGACTCCGTCACCGACATCGATCCCGGTGCCGCAGAGAACGAACCGCCACCCGACGAGAAGCTTTCGGGCGTACAGAAATCGGTGCTCGCGATCACCGTCTTCACGTTCGGGTTGATGATCTTCGCGGTGATCCCGTGGTCGGCGATCTTCGGCGCGGATCCCGGGCCCGCCGAATACGAGCAGTACCACGAAACCGCAACGGATCCCTACTGGTTCGAACTGAACTGGTGGTTCCCGGAACTGGCGATGCTGTTCGTGTTCGCAGCGCTGCTCGTCGGTCTCGTCGCCCGCATGGGGGAGAAGAAGACCGTCTCTCTGATCACCCAGGGCGCCGGAGACATGGTCGGACCCGCGATCGTCATCATGCTCGCCCGCGGGGTCTCGGTGATCCTGAACAACACCGAAACCCTGGACACCGTCCTGAATGCAATGGAGCAGTTGGTCAGTGGCGCGTCCTCGGCCGTGTTCGCGATTCTCGTGACGGTCGTGAACGTTCCGCTGGCGTTCCTGATCCCGTCCTCGTCGGGGCATGCGACGCTGGCGATGCCGCTGCTCGCCCCGCTCGGTGATTTCGCCGGTGTCGGAAGGGATCTGGTCATCACCGCTTTCCAGATGGGTCACGGCCTGATGCTGTTGGTCGCTCCGACCAATGTCGTCGTCGTCGGTGGACTCGCGATGGCGAAGGTCGGGTACGACCGCTATCTCCGCTTCCTCTGGCCACTGCTGGCGATCGACTTCGTGATCGTCTGTGTGATCATCGGTTTCGCCGCGGCGTTCGAGTAGCCGGAACCGTCAGCTCTTCTTCTTGTCCTTCTTGGCCTGCCGACGGGCACCGGCAGCGATGCTCGATGCCTCGTACTTCTTGCGGCCGGACGACTCCCGCGTCGAATCGACACGAATCTTCCCCGAGGACTTCACCTTGCCCTGGCCCGCGACGCCGTCGCCGGCGACCGGGGAGTCGACCCGGGAGAGGGCCAGCCGCTCCTGCTTGAGTGCTTCGGCGGACTGCCGGGCCACCGCGCCGAGCCGTCGGCTCACCCGGGCCAGCGCGTCCTCGAACACCTCAGCCTTATCGGCGTTGCGCTGGTTCGCCGACCGGCCCGTCGCCCGGGACTTCTTCTTGTCCACCTTCTCGGCTCCGGCCCGGCGGTACAACTTCACGTACTTGTTGCGAGCCCGGCGAACCCGGCTGTGCAGGTCGATCAGGGCGTCCTCGTCGAGATCCGCCATCTGCGACTTCTTGGTTTCCCGAACCAGAACGTATTCGTCCTCGGACAGTGAGTTCTCGAGCTTGCTCATGCCGGCTCCGATCACCTCGGAAGAGTGGATGGGTGTCAGCATCGTAACCCGCAGGCGCACAGCCTCGGACGCACTTCGGTGAGCTTGCGTCGGCATGTTACCGCCCGGAACGGTTCCGCGCGGGCTACCGTACCGGAAGCGCACCACACATCCGGACCTGCGAGGGGCAGCGAGATGGAGATGGACGAACAGTTGCACGAGCTGGCGTGGCAGCTCAGTCAGGCAGGGCACGACTGGACCGCGGTGGCCGAGGAACTCGGTTGCGACGTATCGCTCGCGCAGGCCATGGCCGAGCGATACCGCGAGGACACGGATGCACGCGCCCAGCAAGCGCAGTTCCGTCTCTTCGACGTGTGACACACGGTCGCCGCGTCCACCGCCTTCAGGGCGTCCGGCAGAATGGCGTCCGACATCGACGCGGAGATCGGACATGCCTGACCTGGACGCAACCACGACACTCGACAGGCTCGCCGACCACGGTTCCTACTTCACAGTGGGTACCGGACCGGTGCCCGACGGAACCTGGCAGCCGACGGCGACGCTGCGTGACCCTGCCGTCCGCGACGACCTCGTCGCGTCCACCGCCGAACGGATGGGCGTGACCGAAACTCGTGTCGCCGCGTCGACCGTGTTCTTCGGATATGCGGCACGGCTCTGGTCGGTCGCGGTCGGCTCGGTCGTCGTCGCAGGTCGCTGCGTGAGCCTCGGCGACCAGGAACTGTTGTGGTGCAACGAATCCGGATCCATCCGCCTGCATATCCGGCAACCGCGTTTCGGCGGACCGGCAGAGTTGGAGGTCCTCGACGGTCAGCTCGTCCCGTTGATCGATGCGTGGTGCGACATCGTGGCGCCGGGACTGTTGTGGGGCAACGTCGCATCGGCCCTGCGCGGTGCGGGCGACGTCCTCGGCCCGGATGCCCATGCCGTCGTTGACGCATTGCGCCGAGACGCCCGGTTGAGTGCCGCCCTGGATCCGGAGACGGGACGTCGCCGCAGCTGCTGTCTGTTCTACCGCACCCCGTCCGGCGGAGTATGCGGTGATTGTCCGTTTCCCACCGCGCCTCTCGTCGAGCAGGACACCTGAGCGCCGCCGGTCACCCGCCGGGACTGTGCGTCGCGACGAAGACGAGGAAGACGACGAACAGCGCCGCGGTGCCCAGGGCGATACCGGTCAGCGCCTCGCGGTGGTTCGACGCAATTCCCTTCTCGACGCGGCCGAACCCGAGCCAGCCGAATATCACCGCCACGATCCCCGTGGGAATCGTCACGAGATCCCCGACGATCGGCACGAACGCGAACACGAGCGCGACGATGCCCGTGACCAGGGCGACGCTGCCGACGCCGTTGCGGTACGACGACTGCGGGGGATGCTTCGGTGGCATCGGGGCTCCCGGGTGCGGACGGATACGCGTATCCGTCCATGGTGCCCTGCTGCGGTGGTGATGTCGCCCGAGCGCTCGAACCCGCTAGTCGGCGAGCGCGTGCGCGATCATGCCCCGAACCCGTCCGCGCAGACGTCCCGTGATGCCGTGGTCGGCCAGCGCTGCCGCGGCGGCATGCGCGCCGCACATGCCGTGCACACCGCCACCGGGGTGCGCGGCCGCGCCGGCGAGATAGACCCGGTCGACCGTCGTGCGGGGCCCGGCCAGACCGGGGATCGGCCGGAACACCAGCTGCTGGTGCAGCTGTGCCGTGCCCCCGTTGACCGCGCCACCGACGAGATTGGCGTCGGCGAGTTCGAGGTCGCAGGGTAGCTGCACACTGCGATGGACGACGTTGGCGAGCGCGCCGGGGGCGTACTCCTCGAGTGTCTCGTCCATGCGCTGCGCGAGTAGGGTGCCGGCCTCGTCGTCCGACATTCCACGCGGGAGATGACTGTACGCCCAAGCGCTTTCGGTGCCCGCGGGTGATCTGGTGGGATCTGCGGTGGTCATCTGACCGATGATCACGAACGGTGAGCGCGGCACCGTGCCCGTGCTGAGATCCGCACCCCAGCGGACCAGCCCGTTGCTGTCGGCGCCGATGTGCACGGTGCCGGCGCTGCGCAGACTCGGCGACCGCCACGGAATAGGTTGGGACATCGCGTAGTTCACCTTCACCACGGGGGTGTCCCATTCGAACCGCAGCACGTCGTGCCGTACGCGGTCCGGAAGAGATTCCTGCGGCAGCAGCTTCCCGTACAGCGAGGTCGCCGAGACGTCGGCCAGCACGGCCCGCCGCGCGGTGATGCGCTCGCCGCCGGTGGTGTGCACGATCGTCGCATCGCCCGTCGGTTCGATACGCTCCACCTCACGGGCGCAACGTAATTGGGCTCCGGCGCTCGTCGCGCGTCGTACGAGTGCGGTTGTCAGTTCGCCCGCGCCGCCTCGCGGAACGGGATACCCGACGTCCTGGCCGATCATGGTGAGCAGATAGCCCATCAGGCCGCTGCCGGCGGCGTCGACGGGAATGTCCGCGTGCGCGGCATTGCCGTGGAAGAGCAGCCCCGCACTCTCGCCCTCGAATAGCTCCTGTGCCATCCGGCGCACCGGCAACGCCAGCATTCGGGCGAAGCGGAGCGTCTCGCCGGCGCCGAGGCGGCGCAGGGCCGTGAGTGGGCTCCGGATCGGCGGGAACGGACCGAGCAGGGTGCGCAGGAAGGGCTCGCGGACCATCGTCCACTGCTCGTACAGGCGCATCCACGCGTCCCCGTCACCGGCGCACCGGCGCTCGAGGTCCTCCGCCGTTTCCTGCGCCGTGGGCCGTAGCGTCACCGCGTCCTCGTCTTCCGGCGCACGCGGATGTCCGAACGCCGCGGGCGCCCTGGACCACGCCAGTCCGTGGGCGGGCAGGTCGAGTTCGGTGAAGACGGGGGAGACGGCAGCCAGCGGGTAGAACGCGCTGAAGAGGTCGGCGCGGTAGCCCGGGTGCAGTTCGGCGGTACGGACCGCACCGCCAGGCTCGGGCTGGGCTTCGAGGATCAGCACGTCCCATCCCGCATCGGCGAGCAGCGCGGCGGCGGTCAGTCCGTTCGGGCCTGCTCCGACGACGACCGCGTCGACCTGTTCGGCGATCGCACTCACACCTCACCTGCCGTACCCGCCGTCGGATCGGTCGCGTGCTCGGCGATCAACGACAGTCGGCGCAGGCATTCCCGGTTACGCGGGTATACGGACCAATCCTGGACGAGGTCGGGAAGCCACTTCCACGGCGGGGTGATCGCGTGCTCACGCATCTCGATCTCGCATCCACCGTCGCGTTCGGTGAGGCGCAACAGGATCTCGGCGACACCGAACGGCCAGGCACGCGCGTGCAGAACCAGTTCGGACCGCGGGACGGATCGGACGACTTCGGTGGAGTCGTGCAGGAGCCCCGGCCACAACCCCACCGAATGATGGATGCGCGTACCCGGGTCCGGCCAGTCGGCGTCGACCGCCCGCACCCGCGCGGCGCCCACAACCCAACCGGGGAAGCTCCACCCGTCGGCGAGCACCTCCCACACCCGGTCACAGTCCGCCCGGGTCTTCCACACCGCTGCTCGTGCCACTGTCCCACCTCTGTTCCGACGATTGCTTGCCCTGGTCACGGCACCCGTCGTATGCCGACCGTACCGCCGGCGACCAGGTCGGCGACCATCTCTCGTGGGCTTCGGGCCCCGAGTACCGGTCCCGTTCCGCTCGCACCCGAGCGCATACCCGCGATCGTCTCCCGCCACACCTCCCGGCCGGAGACGGCCGGAGACCAGCCGAGCACGCGTTGCGCGCGGCTGCAGTCGAGCAGGGGAGTGTCGTATGCGAGATCGATCCAGCCGCCGTGTACCGGTTGCAGATGTGCCCGCCAGGTGACCTGTGCGAGGGTGCGCAGGGTCCGACGCGAGACTCGCCACGGCCGGACCCCGAGGGATTCGACGACGTCCTCCGTGCGGACCGGGTCGGCGGCGGACAGGTTCACCACTCCGGCGCCGGGCGCGGCGAGGGCGAGTTCGACGGCCGCGGCCACGTCCGCCGCGTGCACGGCGGGGAGTGCGACGGACGGATCGATCGGCAGGACCGGGAGTGCGCGCATGGCCACTGCCGGCATCCAGGCGGGCATCGCGTACCGGCGCAGCGCCGCTCCGGCAGCGGCCTGACCGATCAGCCCCGGCCTCAGCACCGTGACCTCTGGTGCCCCCGTCGTTCGTGCGGCTTCGGCGACGATCTTTTCGGCTTCGACCTTGTCGGTGCTGTACTGCGAGGTGGGAATGCCTGTCGCGGGCCATGATTCGTCGACCGTCCGGCCGTATGCGCCGGGGGCATAGGCGGCCGCGGACGACATGTGCACCACGTGTGCGACACCTGCCCGCGCCGCGGCGGTCATGACCGCGCGGGTACCGTCGATTGCGGTGCGCCGCAGCAGGTCCGAGCGATGGGACGGTTGGAAACCCCATGCGAGGTGGACGACGGCGTCGGCCCCGTCGAAGGCTCGGCACAACATCTCCTCCGCGTCCGGGTCCCCGACGTCGATCGCGTGCCAGCACGCGTGTCGATAGGGCGGAATCGACGGCGGGACCCGACGCGCAACGGCCACGACCTCGTACGCGTCCGACTGCGCCGACAGGCGTGCGAGGAGGGCGGTCCCGACGTTGCCGGTGGCGCCGGTGACGACGATTCGGAGCGGTGGCATTGCACAGAGGTACCCGTGACGGCGTCGGCCCACACCCGATTTCGTATCCGGACCGGTGGGAACTCGTCCGCAATCATCAAGAGCGGGAAGGTCGTCAGGAAATCTATTCTCCCGCTGCCGAATCGGCGTCTCCGCCTTCGAGCCCACCGACCGGCATGATGATCCGGCTGAACAGTCGACGGCGACGCCCTTCCCCGGGACCGAGTTCCTGATAGCGCGTCAGCAGTTGCGCCATCTCCGTGACGAGGGACAACGCCTCGTCGTCGGTCAGGTCGAGAGCCACCTGCCGGTAGCCGACGACGTCCTCGGCCAGTCCTCGGCGGTGAGGGTCGTCGAGGTAGGCATCGAAGTCCGCGAGCAGTTGCGCGACGAAGACGAGGAATGCGCGCCGGTGGTCGTCGCTGCTCATCGCCTCGGCTTCGTCCCGGGTCACCTGCGCGCGTTCGACGACGAGACGGAAAGTGCGTTCGACCGTTCCCCGGACGCGACGCTCGGACACGACCTCGAGCACTCCCGCGTCGGCGAGTGTCGAGATCTGCCGGTACAGGGTTGCGGGGGAGACGTCGTCGAGAAGGGTGCGCAGCTGGGCGGTGGTCGCGGTGCGGCCGTCGAGCAGCGCCTGGACGATCCGCAGCCGTATCGGATGCAACAGCAGTTCTGCGGTGCTCATGTATTCCCTCCGGCGACGATCTTCTCACGGTTGACATTGTTCTCAACAATGAGAATAATACCGGGTATGACAACAATGACGATCGCAAACGGAACCCTGCAGGTGCGCTTCACGACCCTCGAGAAGATCGCCGGTCTCATCGGCGACGTCGACGTGCCACTGAGCGCGATCCGCAACGTCGAGGTCCACGCCGACGGTCTCGCCGCGGCCCGAGGAGTTCGCGCCCCCGGACTCGGACTGCCGGGAATGCGCAAGATCGGTACCTGGCGGGCTCCCGGGCGCAACACGCTCGTCTCCGTCCGGCGGGATCAGCCCGCCGTGCGCATCGAACTCGCAGGTCACAAGCGCGATGCCCTCGTCCTCGGCGTGGACGACGCCGAGCAATGGGCGCAGCGACTGGGTACCGTGGAGCGTTCCTGACCGACCGGGCACTGTTTCTGTCCGGACACGAGTGACACGAACGGAGTCTTCCCTTGGCTCGGCTCATGAGAAACGCGCGACGGTGGATCGGCGCCGCAGCTGTGCCCGTGATGGCGCTCGGCGGAGGAGTATTCCTCGCCGGAACGGCGACGGCACTGCCGGTCACAGGGTCGGTTGTCGAAGCTGCCGGCATCGACAGCCCGCTGACCTTCGAGGCCGACGGGACCGTCTTCCACGGCAGTCTCCGCACTCCTGACGGCGCGACCGCCGGGGCCGCGCTGCTACTGCCCGGAAGCGGCCCCACCGATCGCAACGGCAACCAGCCCGGCGCCGCGTCCGGCACGCTGACCCGCACCGCGGATGTCCTTGCCGCCCATGGCATCACCAGCTACCGATTCGACAAGATCGGTAGTGGGGAGACAGGTCTCGGGGCCTACACTCTCGAAACCGTCGGCGAGTACGGCTTCACCGAACAGGTCGATCACGCCGAGGCGGCGGCCCGCGCGCTCGCGGATCGCACCGGGATCCCCACCGACGAGATCCTCGTGGTCGGGCACAGCGAAGGTGCGCTGACGGCCCTCGCCCTCGCCGACCGCGGCATCGGCAACGGTTTCGCTCTGCTGCAGCCCCTGCCGATGCGCTACCTGGACCTGCTGACCGCGCAGATCACCGCCGTCGCCGATTCCGGACAGCTCGGTGCCGACGGTGACGCGGTCCGCGCCGGCCTCCCCCGCACCGTCGAATCGCTGCGGACCACAGGGACCGTCCCCGCCGACCAGCACCCGCTCCTGGCTCAGCTCGGCCTCAACCCGGCCAACGCCAAGTTCCTCGCCGAGGCGGACGCATTCGATCCGCCCGTACTCGCAGCGCAACTCGCCACCGGCACCCCGGTGCTGCTCACCTGCTCGGACAAGGACACGAACGTCAGCTGCGCGCAGGTCGAGCCGCTCCGGTCGGCTCTCGCGCACACCGACCTGCAGTTCGAGCACTTCGCCACCGCGAACCACGGTCTCGAGGAACTCGGCCCGCTGCCGCCCGGTCCGGCGGATCTGGTGGCGCTCCTGCCCGTCTCCGGGGAGTTCGTCGCCGCGATGGACGGATGGGCCGCCGCGCGCGGTCGCTGACCGACCCCCGACAGAAACGGGTGATCCCCGGCCGGACATCCGGCCGGGGATCACCCGTGTTTCGACGCGATCGAGCGCTCAGCTCGCGGCGCCGACCGTCTCTGCCTTGCCGGCGGCGACGATGTCGAGCGCGATGTCGACGATCATGTCCTCCTGACCGCCGACGAGCTGGCGGCGGCCGACCTCGAGCAGAATCGTGCGGACGTCCACGCCGTACTGCTTGGACGCGGCCTCGGCGTGACGCAGGAAGCTCGAGTACACACCGGCGTAGCCGAGCGTGAGCGTCTCGCGGTCCACGCGGACCGGGCGGTCCTGCAGCGGACGGACGATGTCGTCGGCGGCGTCCTGCAGCGCGAACAGGTCGGCGCCGTGCTCCCAGCCGTTGATGTTCGCGACCGCGATGAACGGTTCGATCGGGCAGTTGCCCGCTCCCGCACCGTGTCCCGCGAGGGACGCGTCCACGCGGTAGACACCCTCCTCGACGGCGACGACCGAGTTGGCCACCGACAGCGACAGGTTCTCGTGGGCGTGGATGCCGATCTCGGTGCCCTCGTCGAGAACGTCCTTGTAGGCGCGGATGCGGTCGCGGACACCGTTCATGGTGAGCCGGCCGCCCGAGTCGGTGACGTAGACGCAGTGTGCGCCATAGGATTCCATGAGCTTGGCCTGCTCCGCGAGCTTCGCCGGCTCGGCGAGGTGGCTCATCATGAGGAAGCCGGAGACGTCCATGCCCAGTTCACGCGCGGTCGCGATGTGCTGGGCGGAGACGTCGGCCTCGGTGCAGTGCGTCGCGATACGGACGGACCGGACACCCAGGTCGTAGGCCTTCCGCAGTTCGGCGATCGTGCCGACGCCCGGCAGCAGCAGGGTCGTCAGGCGCGCGTTCTCGATGTGCGCTGCCGCGGCCTCGATCCACTCCCAGTCGGTGTTGCTGCCCGGGCCGTAGTTCACCGAACCGCCGGCGAGACCGTCGCCGTGGGCGACCTCGATGGCGTCGACCCCGGCCGCATCGAGGGCGGCGACGATCCGTCCGACATCCTCGGGGGAGATGCGGTGACGGATGGCGTGCATACCGTCACGGAGGGTGACGTCCTGGACGAAGATCTTGGTCATGCGGACACCTCCGAGGTGGTACGGATTGCCATGCGCTCGGCGGCGCGCAGTGCCGCCGACGTCATGATGTCGAGATTGCCTGCGTACGCGGGCAGGTAGTGGGCCGCGCCCTCGACCTCCAGGAACACCGAAACCTGGTGCGTCACAGCGGCGTCGCCGACGAGGGTGTGCACCGGCCGGTCCTCGGGAACCGGGGTGATCTGCACTTCCTGCTTGAGGCGGTAGCCCGGAACGTAGGTCGCGACCTCGGCGACCATGTCCTTCACGGAGGCGCGGATGCGCTCGTGCGTCTCCTCGGACGGATCGCCGATGAGGCAGAACACGGTGTCGCGCATGATCAGCGGCGGCTCGGCCGGGTTGAGGATGATGATCGCCTTGCCGCGTCCGGCGCCGCCGACCTTCTCGATCGCGTGGGACGTGGTCTCGGTGAACTCGTCGATGTTCGCGCGCGTGCCCGGACCGGCCGACTTCGACGAGATCGACGCGACGATCTCGGCGTACGGGACCGGGGTGACACTCGAAACCGCGGAGACGATCGGGATGGTGGCCTGGCCGCCGCACGTGACCATGTTGACGTTGTGCGCCGACAGGTGCTCGTCGAGGTTCACCGCGGGCACCACGAACGGGCCGATGGCGGCGGGGGTCAGGTCGACGAGGAGCTTGCCGAGCGGAGCGAGCTTCTCGGCGTTCGCGATGTGCGCCTTGGCGCTCGTGGCGTCGAAGACGATGTCGATCTCGTCGAAGTTGTCCATGGCGATGAGGCCGTCGACGCCCTCGTGGGTGGTGGGCACGCCGAGGCGCTTCGCGCGTGCGAGGCCGTCGGATTCGGGGTCGATGCCGACCATCGCGCCCATCTCCAGGACGTTGCTCAGGCGGATCACCTTGATCATCAGGTCGGTACCGATGTTGCCCGAGCCGATGATGGCGACCTTGGTCTTCTTGCCGGCGGGTGCCGGAGTCGTGTCTGTCACTGTTCCTCCTTCGAGAATGTCGCGGTCACCGAGCCGAGGCCGGTGATGTCGGCGCGGACGACGTCGCCTCCGGTGAGCGGCGCCATCGGGCCGAGAGCACCGGAGAGGACGACCTGTCCGGCGCGCAGGGGTTCGCCGAACTCGCGTGCGGTGCGCGCGAGCCAGGACAGGGCGTTGAGGGGGTCGCCGAGGCATGCCGCGCCGTTGCCGGTGGACACGGTCTCGCCGTTGATCGACATGGTCATCTCGGCGGCGATGGGTTCGAACTCGTCGAGCGTGACCTGCCGGCCGCCGAGAACGTACACGCCGCTCGACGCGTTGTCGGCGACGGTGTCGGCGAACTTGATGTCCCAGTCGGCGACGCGGCTGTCGACGATCTCGAGGGCGGCGACCGCGTAGGCGACCGCGCCGCGGACCTGCTCGACGTCGAGGGGACCGTCGGCCAGATCCTCGGCGAGCACGAACGCGACCTCGGCCTCGGCCTTCGGCTGCAGCAGCCGCGAGATCGGAATGACGGTGTCCTCGTCGTAGACCATGTCGTCGAACAGCACACCGAAGTCGGGGCGGTCGACACCCAGCTGTGCCTGTACTGCGGGCGACGTCAGGCCGATCTTGCGGCCGACGATCGTCGCGCCCGCGGCGAGCTTCGCCTCGGTGAGGTGTTTCTGCACTTCGTAGGCGACCGCGATGTCGGTCGCTCCGATGAGGTCACGGATGGGTGCGCACGGCACTCCGCTGGCCGCGGCGGTGAGCAGGCGCTCCGCGGCCTCGCCGATCGCGGCGGTGTCGGTATCGATTTTCTGCGACATGTCTCTCAGCCTGAGGGGTGTACGGGCTGGGGAACAGCGCGGCGTACCGCTGAGTGGAACGGTCCGGTGAACTTGGTTGACACGTCAACTTCAGCTCCGTACCTTCTAGTTGAAGCATCAACCATCAAGGGTGTCTGCGCGAGCGCCGGCGTCCGTCCGTCTCGAAGGGTTCGCAATGAACAATCCCGCTGTCCGCAACACCGGAATCCTCCTCGCCCGCATCGCGCTGGGCGTCATCTTCCTCGCGCACGGCCTGCAGAAGGTCAACTCCTGGGGCTTCGAAGGCACCAAGGCCGGATTCGAAGCCATGGGCGCCCCGGTGCCCGCGGTGTCCGCCTTCCTCGCGACCTGGATCGAGGTCCTCGGCGGCCTCGCGCTGATCGTCGGCGTGCTCACCCCGATCGTCGGCGGCCTCCTGTTCCTCAACATGATCGGCGCGCTGTTCATCACCCACATCGGCAACGGCCTGTGGGTGTCCGACGGCGGATACGAACTGGTCCTCGCGCTCGGCGCGGGTGCGCTGCTGCTCGCGGTCGTCGGTGCCGGCAAGTGCAGCGTCGACGCACTGCTCGCCGGCAAGCTGCCCTGGCTCGCCACCGAATCGGAGCCCGCACTCACCCGATAGATCGCACGAGTTCGCTCGTCACCGTTAAGGTGATGCGACAGTTCGCAATCCGAGGTCGGGGAGAAAAGTGGGCACGAACATGCGCAGAGTTGCTCGACGTGCTGCCCGTCTCGTCGCGATCGTGGTGGGCGCCGGCCTCGTCGGCGTCGGTGGTGCGGGCATCGCTGCCGCCGACGAATGGCCGCCGGTGCCCGACGAACCCAGCGCCATCGGTCCGTACGAGACGAGCGGATTCCTCACCCCGGACAACCCCGACTTCTGGAACCCGCTCGTCGCCCGGGATCGGCTGACGTCGCCGTTCGGCAACAGCACCCGCATCGTATGCACCGCCTTCCACGGCGTGCTGATGGACTGCTGGCAGGCCGATCGGGACGGCAACCCGCACAAGCTTGTGAGGTTGCCGTTCAACTTCCCGGCCGTCACCGGGTCGACGCTGCCGGGTGGCGGTCCCGGACACTACGTCTACCCGGGATTCATCCCCGGCATCTGAGCGGGCGTCAGGGCTGCGGGTCGTGGTGGATGCGCGCGACCGGCACGCCCGCGGCGCGCAGGCGGAACGTGGTGGCCCGCACCATCGACGGTGATCCGCAGATCTGTACGTCGTGGTCGGTCCACGTGGCGTGCTCCGCGACGACCTGTCCCACGACGCCCTCGCGCACAGCAGTGCCGGGGCCGGACGAACCGGTGTGCCAGAGCGGGGTCTCCGTGTTCTCGACGACCGGGACCACCGTGAGCCACGGGGAGATCCGGGCCAGGGACTCGAGCGTCGGCAGGTCGTAGAGGTCGTAGGGGAAACGCCCGGAGTAGAAAACGTGCGTGGGCAGGTTGTCGGTCCGTTGCGCCATCGCCATGAGTTGCGCGCGGATCGGTGCGATACCGGTGCCGGACGCGATCATCAGGCGGGGGCGGCCCGCGCGGTCGCCGTCGTCGCGAGCGCCGAGGGAGCCCAGGGGTGAACCGAGCACCCACGTTTCCCCGACCTGGGTGTGCCGGACGATGGACGGGCTGACCCAGCCGCCGGACACGCGCCGGACGTGGAACTCGATCAGCCCCGTACGGTCGGCCGGTATCGCCGGGGACAGGTACCGCCACATACGCAGCCGCCCCGGCACCTGGACACTGACGTACTGCCCGGCGGCGTAATCCATGGGCTTGTCGAGCTGCAATCGGATCACGGCGATGTCGTCGGTGACCAGGCGATGCTCGATGACGGTGCCGACCCACGCGGCCGGCCCCTCGTCGGCCTCGGCCGCCTCCGCCATCGCGGTGGTGATGAGATCGAGTGCAGTACACCATGATTCGGCGAGATCGCGCGTCCAGTTCTCGCCGTTCGCCTGTTCGACCGCGAGTGCGAGTGCCTCGGTGAGACAGGCGAATCGGGAGGGGTCGAGACCGTGCTTGCGGTGCTCGCGCCCGAGCTGCCGGACGAGCGGCAGGACCGATTCCGGCCGGTCCAGCCCGTCGACGATGTGTGCCAGGCCGCGCACGATCCGATCACGCTGACCGGCCATCGTCGCGGGAAAGAACTCGCGTGTCTCGGGATGGCGCGCGAAGAGGATCGAGTAGAACGAGTTGGACAGGGCGTGTGTTCGGTCGGGGCTGTCGGTCAGCGACTCGAAGTTGGTCCGGATCAGCGAGCACTGCCTCGAATCCACTGCGTTCGTCACCTCCGTCGCGTGTCCTCTCCCGATCGGTACGGGGGGACGACCGGGATTCGACTCTAGGCGTCACGCGTGATGCGGCGACGGCCTCCGGCTTTCGGAAACGGCTCGGCTGCAACCTGTTCCAGGACCATGGATACAGGTCCGAGGTCCCGGGCCGTTGGGGCCTCCCGGCCATCGTTCGACGTAGGCACCACCGACGTCGACGCCTCCCGATCGTGACGAACGTCTCGCGCGTGGTCCGCGCCGCGGCGGGTCACGCGGCGGCCACCGAACACCAGTCGACGGTGACCGACCGCGCGCCGGAAAAACACAGCAGGCACCGCAACGGCCCGTCGCAGCACAGCTGCCGGTCCAGTTCGCGCTGCTCGGCGGCCTCGTCGAGGTCGCCGGTGCCGACGAGGATCTCCGCGGGCAGTCCGCTGCGCCCACCTTCCAGCAGCAGGCGTTCCTCGCCGACCGCGCGGACCGGCACGTCCTCGCCGCCCTCCACGTCCCCGACCATCAGGGCCACGTAGTCGTGATCCTCTTCGGCGTCGTGGTACGCGACCAGACGTCCCCGCACCGTCTCCGTGACCACCCGCCGGTCCATCGTCAGCCCCGACTGCGACGCGGGGTCCGTGACCACCGCCGTCAGTGTCCGCGGAAGCATCACCCGTCGCGATGTCCAACTGAAGTACGTCCCGCGCCCGGTGTTCATGGCGCTCGCCTCCTGTGTCGAACCATCAGGTGTCGAACCATCTCTTCGAACACCAGTGTGAAACGGCGGTACGACACGTTTGCCGGCTCAGCGCAGGCCCGGGGACACCAGCAGCCGCCGCAGCCCCGCGAAGATCGCAAGTACCACGAGCGAGCACACCGCGGCCAGCGCCGCCCCACCCACGACGAGCGTGTAGTCGTTGCGGGCGAGCCCGTCGACGATCGGGCGGCCCACCCCGCCGAAGCTGACGGCCGCGGCGATGGTCGCGGTCGCGACGATCTGCACCGCCGCGGTCCGCGTTCCCACCAGGATCAGCGGCAGTGCGACGGGCAGCTGCGCCCCGAACAGCACCTGCCGTCGCGTCATCCCCATCCCGCGCGCGGCGTCGGTGAGGGCGGGATCGACACCGCGGATCCCCTCGTACGTGTTGAGCAGGATCGGCGGGATCGCGAGCGCGAGCAGCGGGATCAGCACCGGCACCAGACCGATCCCGGACAGCACGACGAGCAGCACGAGCAGACCGTAGGTGGGCAGGGCGCGCGCCGAGTTCGCGATCAGCGTGACCACGGCACCGCCCCGGCCGGTGTGTCCCGTCCACAGGCCGAGGGGGAACGCGATCCCGAACGCGAGACCCAGCGCGAGCACCGTGTACCCGAAGTGCTCGCGCAGCCGGGTCGGGATGCCGCCCGGTCCGGTCCAGTTCGCGGACGTGCCGAAGTACTCGCCCAGGTAGTGCAGCAGTGTGTTCATGTCGCACCGCTCCGTGTATTCATGGCGCACCGCTCCGTGTGTTCATGTCGCACCGCTCCGTGTGTTCATCGGGCACTCCTGCGCGTCCGCCCCTGTGTCCGTGTTCGCCCCTGTGTCCGTGTTCGCCCCTGTGTCCGTGTTCGCCGCAGCCACGGCGTCGCGAGCCACTGCACCCCCAGCAGCGCGGCGTCCACGACGAGCGCCATGACCACGGTGACCACGATGCCGGTGATCGCCAGACCCAGCCGGTCGAGCTGGACCGCGGCCGTGAACAGCGACCCGAACGCCCCCATCCCGATGAGCGCGCCGACGCTGACCATGCTGATGTTCGCGACCGTCGCGACCCGCAGGCCCGCCAGCACCGTGGGCAACGCGATCGGCAGATCCACCGTCAGCAGCCGGCGGGTCTCCGAGTAGCCCATCGCGGTGGCCGACTGGCGCACGCTCTCGGGCACCGCCCGCAGACCGTCGACCACGTTGGGGATCAGCACGGCGAGCGTGTAGACGGCGAGGGGGATCACCACGGTCGTGCGGCTGATCCCGGTGAACGCGATGAGCAGCACGAAGAACGCAAGGGACGGAATCGAATACAGCACGCTCGCGCCCGCCAGCACTGGGGGATACCACTGCGGACGGCGCACACACAGCAACCCCAGCGGCAGCGCGACGACCAGCCCCAGCAGCGACGCCCCCAGCGCCATCGCCAGGTGGTCGACGAGCAGTTCCGTGAAACTGCCCAGATACGACGGTATTCCGAGGTTCACGCGTCGGTCCGTTCGGTGACGTCGACGGAGCGGGCGGCATGGTGCGCGCGGATCGTCGCGGCCAGTTCCTCCTGGCTGATCACCCCGAGCACTCGGCCGTCCGAATCGACGGCCACGGCGTGCCCGGAGGGCGACAGCACCGCCGCGTCCAGCGCGACCCGCACCGAATCCCGGCCGGGGACGAATCCGCGGCCCGCGGGGACCGGTCCACCGGTGGCGTCGCGCCAGCCGACCGGACGCCGGTCGTCGTCGACGACCAGCAGCCACTGTTCGCCGCCGGGGATGCGGTCGTCTCCGGCGGTGACGACCGGGTCGGTGCGCAGCGGCAGGTCGTCGGACGGGAAGAACGACAGCAGCCGGACGCCGCGGTCCGTGCCGAGGAAGTCGGCGACGAAGTCGTCGGCCGGTGCGGTCAGCAGATCCTCCGGCGGTCCGTAGTGCGCGAGGGTCCCGCCCGGCCGCATCACCGCGACCCGGTCGCCGAGGGTGATCGCCTCGTCGATGTCGTGGGTTACGAGCACGATCGTCTTGGCGAGTACCGACTGCAGGCGCAACAGTTCCTGCTGAAGTTCCTTGCGCACCACCGGGTCGACGGCCGAGAACGGCTCGTCCATCAGCAGCACCGGGGGATCGGCGGCGAGCGCACGGGCCACGCCGACGCGCTGCTGCTGGCCGCCGGACAGCTGGGCCGGATAGCGCCGCGCGAACTCGGCTCCGAGCCCGACCCGTTCGAGCACCTCGAGGGCGGTCGCCCGGGCCTGCCTGCGGGTCGCCCCGAGCAGCCGCGGCACCGTCGCCACGTTGTCGACGACGGTGCGGTGCGGGAACAGGCCGGCGTGCTGGATGACGTATCCGATGCCGCGCCGCAGCGTCTGCGGGTCCTGTTCGCGAACGTCCTTGCCGTCGAGCAGCACCCGCCCGGCGGTCGGATCGACCATCCGGTTGATCATGCGCAGCGACGTCGTCTTCCCGCAGCCGGACGGTCCGACGAGGACCGTGAGGGTGCCGGTCGGCACCTCCAGGCTCAGTCCGTCGACCGCGACCGTGCCGTCCGGATAGCGCTTCTCGACGTTGTCGAACGTGATCACCGTCGTGTCCTACCCGATGCCGGCGGACTGCAACCATTCCGCGGCGACCACGTCGATGTCGCCGCCCTCGGTCACGACCTGCCCGACCAGGACGATCAGATCCTCGGTGCTCAACTGCGCGGACACCTTGTTCAGGGTCTCGACGGCCTCGTCGGACAGGTCGGCGCGGTGCACGAGCGGAGTGACGTTCTGCGCTCCGAAGAGGGTCTGCGGATCATCGAGCGCGACAAACGGTTTCGTCGACAGCGACGGATCCGTGGTGTAGATGTTCGCGGCCTGGACGGTGCCGTCCTCGAGCGCGGCGATCGTGATCGGCCCGCCGGTGTCGGTGGGGACGAACTGCCGGAACTCGACGCCGTACACGTCCTTCAGCCCTACCAGACCCTGCTGCCGCGTCTCGAATTCCGGGGCCGCGCCGATCGCGAGTTCGCCGGCGACCGGCGCCAGATCGGCGATGCTCTCCAGGTTGTAGCGGTCCGCCGTCTCCCGCGTGACGACCACCGCGTCCTTGTTTTCGGCGCTCGCCGAGTCCAGGATCTCCACGCCGTCCGGAAGGGACTCGCGCAGTGCGGCATTCACGTCGTCGGTGGTGGTCGCGGTGCTGTCCGGGTTCACGCGGGCGAGCAGCGCACCGTTGTACTCGGGCAGCACGGTGATGCCGCCGGAAACGACCTGGTCGTAGTAGATCTCGCGGCTTCCGATGTTGAACCGGCGTGTGATGTCGGCGCCGGTGCTCTCGAGGGCCTGCGCGTAGATCTCGGCGAGCAGGACGTTCTCGGGGAAGTTGGCGGATCCGACGACGACGCTGCCGTTCCCGTCTCCGGATGCCAGCGGATCGTCGGTGTCCCCGCCGGAACACGCGGTGAGGACCACGGCTGCGGCGGCCACGGCAGCGAACGTACGCACGAGACTCTTCATCGAGGGATCTCCAATGCAGTCGGCGACCGACCGACTCTAACCCGACACCCCGACTCGTGCCGGATTTGTCACCAATCGGCCCCGGCGCGTTCGGAACTCGTCAGACGCAGGATCCCGTCCTCGATCCGGTAGCGGTGCATGCTGCTCAGGGCCGGGGCATAGACGTGCACGGACACGGCGGGACGGTCGCCGGCGTTGACGATCTCGTGGACGTGATGACTGTCGAACTCGCGGGCCTGTCCCGCGTCGTACTCCGCGGTGGACAGGGTCGGCTCCAACCCTTCGAGCAGGCCGTCGCGTGGATTTTCGACGACGATCTCGCGCAGCGAGCCGTCCGCGACCGCGAACACCCCGGCGCTACCGCCGTGGTCGTGGACGCCGGTTCGTTGCCCGGGCAGCCAGCTGAGCAACCACACCTCGTACTCGTCGGTGAACGTGAGCCGCGTGTACCAGCGTTCCTGCGCGTCGTACCGGACGATCGGCAGCCACCGGTCCGGGTCGTCGGCGATGGAGCGGGCGACGGCGGCGAGCTCGACGGACGTACGGGAGAGAACGGAGGCGGGCATCGTGGTTCCTCGAAGAACTGCGGGCGCGTTCGCACCCGAAAGACAGGCAGGGTTGCTGGGTCAGTCGTGACAACAACAGCAACAACAGCCACAGGAACCACCGGCGACGTGGACGAGGTCCACATGATGCCCGCGGAGTCGCGGGGTCGCCGAAGGATGCATGCCGACCATGTCATCTGTGATCGTTCGCTTTGTCAAGGGTTTTGTGTGAGGGATCTCGGCCACAGCAGCCTCGCAGGATTGTCGATCCGCAGCCGCCGGTCCCCGGCGCCGACGCTCAGCGGCGGCGCGTAGGGGCGGTCCGAGCCGAGCACGATCCGGTCGGCACCGAGCTGCGCGGCCACCGCGTCGACGGTCCCGGACCCGTACGACGACGTCTCCACGAACACGCCGGTCCCGGGGTGTCCGTCCGGCCCGCCACGCGCGGCGATCCGGTCGGTGTGCAACGGCGCGAGCCCGGCGAGCATCGCGAATACCACCCGCAGCCGCGGGTACCGGGGCGCGCCGTACTCGTGCCACGCGAACCAGGCCGCGTGCATCTGCCCGACGTACCCGACGATCGCAGCCCACCACGCAGGCCCGCCCGGGGCCACCGGACCCGGGTGCACGAACAGCGGCTTGTCCTGCCGTTCGAGTTCGGCCAGCAGCGGGCCGCACCGGTCGTACCCGGCCTCGTCGGCGATCGCATTCGCGGGAAGTTGCAGACCCACACACCCGGCGCCGAGGACGTCACGCAGCGTCGTCGGGTCGGGGTCGTCGAGTCCGGCTGCCGCCCACGCCCCGAACGGGCGGGGCAGCGCCAGCACCCCTTCGTGATAGGCGTCGAGCAGCGGGCGGGCCTGATCCGCGCGCAGCGACTCGATACCGAGCGGACTCGACAACGACACGAGCGCAAGATCGATTCCGTCGGCTGCGGCGAGTTCGGCACGCGCCGAGACGGAATGGTCGCCGGGCTGCACCCGGTAGGGCGGCTCCCCGATGGTGTGCAGGGTCCAGCCGTCGAGCCGCGGCGCGGCCTCACGGGCCCGCAGGGCGGCCAGGAACGGTTCCGGCCACACGTGCTGGTGGACATCGATCCGCGGGGCGCTCATGGCTCCACGGTCGCAGACGTGTCAACGAGACGGTGTCACCGAGGCCTGCGAGGCAGTGTCACCGAGGCAGTGTCACCGCGGCGGTGTCCACGGCTGGGTGTCGGGACCTTGCGCCTGCCACGGCTCCGCCGGCCACTGGTCGGACGGAGCGCGGTACTGCGCACCGGTTGCCGCACCGACGGTCTGCCACTGCTGCGTGGTCGCCGACGAATCCACGTCCGGCTCCTGCATCACCCCCTGGTAAGGCTCGACAGCACCGGCGTAGGACTCGGGGTCGTAGCCCTCGCCCGGCAGCCTCCGCGGCTCGACGTGATAGGGGTCGACGAAATGGCTTGTGCCGCTGAGGATCTTCGTCGGCAGGTACACGCTGGCCGTGATGCCACCGTTCGTTGCCGAATCGAAGGTCGGGCGCAGCCGGACGGTGATGCCGTGGCGCTCGGCGAGCCGGCCCACCACGAACAGACCCATGCGCCGGGTCGCGCCGGTGGCGTGCTCACTGCTGGAGGCGAGTCGTGCGTTGATCTCCGCGAGGTCGTCCGGCGGAATCCCGATGCCCTGGTCGGCGATCTCGAGCAGCATCCCGCCGTCGACGGCGCCGGAGAACGCGAACCTGACCGTGCTGTTCGGCGGGGAGGCGCGCAGCGCGTTGTCGAGCAGCTCGGCGACGAGATGGACGACGTCGGCGACGGCGCTGCCGACGAGATTCCCGGCCGGCACCGACCCGATGTGCACGCGCTCGTAGTTCTCGACCTGGGAGGCGGCGCCGCGCAGCACATCGCCGAGCGGGGTGTCGGGCATGCGCCCGAGACGCTGCCGGGTTCCGGCGAGCACGAGCAGGGAATCACCCGTGCGCCGCATGCGTGCGGCGAGGTGGTCCAGGGTGAACAGGCTGTGCAACCGATTCGGGTCCTTCTCCTCGAACTCGAGAGACTCGATCAGCGAAAGCTGTTGTTCGACGAGCGTCTTGTTGCGGCGAGCGAGAGTTTCGAGCATCTCGTTGACCTGCCGCCGCAGCTGCGCCTGCTCGCCGGCGAGGCGCAGGGCCTCGGACTTCATGGAGTCGACGGCGCGGGCCACCTGACCGACCTCTTCGCGGGTGTGCACCCCGACGGGCGGCAGGTCGACGGTCTCGATGTCGGCTCCGTCGCGGATGCCGGCGATCGCTTCGGGGAGATCGTGTTCGGCAGCGCGGAGCGTGTCGTCGCGCAGACGCCGCAGCGGCCGGACCAGTGAGATCGACATGGCGATGGCGAGGACGACAGCGAGGACGAGCACCGTCCCGACGGCGATGCCGTCACGCCACGATTCGGTGCGGGTGCTCGACGCGAGCTCGTCGAGCGTGGTGACGATCTTCTGGGCGGAGGAGTCGACGAACTCGTTGTACGACATCAGTGCACCGAACAGGGAGTTGCGCAGCGCGCCGACATCGGCGGTCTCGTCGTCGAGGTTCGCGGTGAGTGCACGCCGGTTCTCGACCTCGGCGATCAGCGCGTCGACGGGTGCGCGGTCGGGAACCGTGTCGGCGAGCACCCGCAGCTGGGCGAGCTCCGTGCCCATCGCGTTGTTCCACATGAGCAGCGCCGAGCCGGGTTCGTCGCGCATCGACGAGAACGCCACGACCTGATCGAGCAGCACCCACTGGATCGTCCAGCTGTCGAGGAGGATGTCGCCTTCGGTCAGCACCGTGGGGTTCGCCGACGAGTTGATGATCGTGCGGTACGCGTGGGTCATTCGGGAGACGAATTCACGGACGCGTTCACTCGCCTCGAGCGGAGCCATCTGCCGCGACATTGCGCTGCCCAGCAGCTGTTTACCGTCTTCGAGGACCCGCGCCAGCGGTGCCGCGATCGCGGGATCGAGGTCGCCGCTGCGCAGCAACTCGATGATCGCGTCGTCGGCCTCGTCGGCGATCTGTGCGCCGTTCTCCGGTGGCAGGCCCAGGATCGTCGCGGCCCCGGCACCCGCGATGGCGGTGCCGTACTCGGTCAGGGCGGGGAGGACGGCCACCTGCTCGGACTGCGTCGAGTAGTGCGAGGACTCCTCCACCAGCCGGTTGACGCGGGACGCGCCGAACAGGCTTGCCGCGATCACCGGCAGGCACAGCACCACCGTGACTTTGCGCCACAGGCGCCAGTTCTGCGGTGAATAGGACGGGAACGGTCGCGATGCGCGGCTCATGGAAGGACCGTTCCTTTCGAGCTTCTGGCACCGCCGAGCCGGCCGAATCGGCGGTATACACGAAAATGGCGATGTCGAAACAGTTTTCGGGGGGATTCAGGCTGTCAGAGTAAGAACGGTGCAGGCCGTGCACAAGGTCGCGGGCACATTCGAATAGCACCTATATCGCTGGGCGTATGAGTACGAGTGGGGTCGGACCGAGCGCGGGTTAGGATCCGGTGGAATTTCACAGTGGGGCGTGCGGGGGAGGCATGGTGGATTTGCGGCGGGTCGATCTCAATTTGCTCGTTGTACTCGACGCGTTGCTCGCCGAGTGCAACGTGACCCGGGCCGCGCAGCGACTGCACATGTCCCAACCGGCCACGAGCACCGCCTTGGCGCGGCTGCGCAAGCAACTCGAAGACCCGATCCTCGTGAAGGACGGTCGCTCCCTGCGCCCGACGCCGCGCGCGCTGGCGTTGGTCGAGCCGCTGCGCAGCGTGCTGGCCACCGTCGAACGCTCGATTCTCAGCCCCCCGGACTTCGACCCGGCCCGGGACTCGCGGGTGTTCACCGTGCTGGCAGGGGATTACGCCGAAGTCGCGTTGCTCCGCGTCCTTATGAAGTCGGACCGGTACCGCACGACCGCGGTGCAGTTCGACCTGCGGCCGGTCACCGGGCGGAGCCTCGCCGCGTTCCACCGGCACGACGTGGATCTGGCCATCCTGCCCGACCATCTGCTCGAACAACCGCAGTTCGACCGTTGCGGCCGCGCGCTCGTGCTCACCGACCGGTTCGTCGGTGCGGTGTGGACCGCGCATCCGCACCGGGGAACCGAGCTCACCCCGGAGGTGCTGGCCCGGTACCCGCTGTTGTCGTATGCCGCCCACGACGGCAGCAGCCAGATCGACCGGTCGCTCGCGCGCGTCGGTGTATACGCCCGGGTCGGCGCGACCACCGCGAACGTCGCGGTGATGCCGTACGCCCTGGAGGAAACCCACCTGGTCACCCTGATCCCGGCGCGGTTGGCGTCCCGCCTCGTCGGCAGTGCGGACATCCGAATCCTCGAACCGACGTTTCCGCTGGCCCCGGTGCGGCAGTACGCGGTATGGCACGAGGTGCACGAGTCCGACCCCGCACACACCTGGCTGCGCGGGCAGATCATGGAGATGTCCGCTCGCGTGGCCCGTGTCGGCTGATCTCCCGAGCTCGATCGATCCTCGCGGTGTTGGTCGATCCTCCAAAGCCTGCCGTGCGCAGCCGGTGATCGTTGTCGCGATGTTCCCGGCGCCGCGAGCGCCGATCCGTCAAGGTGGAGACGGAACAGATCGGAGGAATCGTGGACTGTGCGACATTCGATGCGCTGCCCGAGGCCGACGCCGTCGCGCTGCTGCTGACCTGCTGCAGCAGTCCGGCGTGGGCACGCCGGGTGGCCGCCGCCCGTCCGTACGGCAATCGAGACGCTCTGTTGCGGAACGCAACTGAACAGGCGCTGGCGCTGAGCGACGACGAACTCGACGATGCCCTCGCCGGGCATCCGCGGATCGGGGAGCGCAGCGAAAGCGCGGCGTCGCAGCGGGAGCAGTCGTCGGTGGCGACCGCGGCCGACGGGGTGCGCGCGGCGCTCGCCGCCGGAAACCGGGCCTACGAGGAGAAGTTCGGGCACGTGTATCTCGTGCGGGCAGCGGGCCGTTCGGCCGATGAGCTGCTCGAGATCCTGAACCGGCGGCTCGGCAACGACGCGGCGACCGAACGCGGCGAAGTTCGTGCCGCGCTCGCCGACATCAACCGCCTCCGGCTGGAACTGCTGATCGACGATGCAGTCGCCGTCCCTGGCACCGACGGCGGAGTCGTCACTCAGGACACAGGAGATTCCGAGTGAACACTGTGAGCACGCACATCCTCGACGCCACCTCCGGCGCCCCCGCAACCGGAGTGGCGGTGACTCTTTCGGCCGACGGCACCCCGCTCGCGTCCGGGGTCACCGACGCCGACGGCCGCATCGGATCGTTCGGCGACGGACCGCTCGAGCCCGGCACCTACACGCTGACGTTCGCCACCGGCGAGTACTTCGACGCGCGCGGTGTCGAGTCGTTCTATCCGGAGGTCGTCGTGACCTTCCGCATTCCGGACGGCGACAGGCACTTCCACGTGCCGCTGCTGCTGTCGCCGTACGCGTACTCCACCTACCGAGGGAGCTGACCCATGGACCCGCTCACCGGCCGGATCGTCCTCGGTTCCAATCGCTACGGCAAGGCCGAGAACCGGGTCGTGCGCATCTTTCGCGACACCGTCCGGCACGAGATCCGTGACCTGAACGTCACGTCGAGTCTGCGCGGCGACTTCGATGCGGCTCACGTGACGGGCGACCAGCACAACGTCCTGCCCACCGACAGTCAGAAGCAGACGATCTTCGCCTACGCCGCCACGCACTCGAACGGGTCCGTGGAGGACTACGGGCTGGCGCTGGCCCGGCACTTCGTCGACGACATCGGCCCGGTGTCCTCCGCGCGCATCGAGATCGAGGACTTCCCGTGGGAGCGGGTGGGCGATCATCCGCACACGTGGACCCGGAAGGGCTCGGAGGTACGCACCGCCGCGATCACCGTCACCGGTTCCGGCGACACCCGCCGGGAATGGGTCGTCGCGGGGCTGAAGGATCTGGTGGTCCTCAAGTCCACCGGTTCCGAGTTCGCCGGTTTCCTCGAAGATTCGTTCACGGTGCTCGAGCCCACCGACGACCGGGTTCTTGCGACCAGCCTCGTCGCGCGGTGGCGATACACGGACCTCGCAGTCGACTGGGATCGGACCTACGCGGGTGTGCGCGCGGTGATGCTCGACCGGTTCGCGAACCTGCAGTCGAAAGCCCTGCAGCAGACGCTGTTCGAGATGGGCCGCGCGGTGCTCGAGGCGTTCCCCTATCTCGCGGAGATCCGTCTGCAGGCACCGAACAAGCACCATTTCCTGTACGACCTCGACCGCTTCGGCATCGCGAACCGCGGCGAGGTGTTCCACGCCGACGACCGGCCCTACGGACTCATGCACGTGACGGTGCAGCGCGAGGACGCCCCCGACGCCGGCAGCGCCTGGGACGAGTACACCGGACGTGCGTGAATCCTCGGCCGGGACAGTCGGTCAGGCCAGAGCGCGCACCGCCAGGAACACGTCGAGACGGTCGCCGATGTGCGCGAGGTTGCGTCCGGTGAGTGCCTCGACCCGCCCGATCCGGTAGCGCACGGTGTTGGGATGCAGGTGCAACCGATCGGCGGTGCGCCGCCAGGAGCCGTCGCAGTCCAGGAACGCCTCCAGCGTCGTCATCAGGCCCGCCCGGGTCCGCCGGTCGTAGTCGAGGACCTGCCCCAGGGTGCGGTCGGCGAAGGCGCGGCGCACCCGGTCCGGCACCGCGGACAGCAGGCCCACCGCCGAATCCAGGTCCGCGGCGCGCACCGACACCGGACCCGTGTCCCCACGGGCGATGGCCGCCGCCGACTCGGCCGAGCGGATGCCGCCGTCGATCGACTCCCCGGCACACGTGCCGGAGACCCCCACCGCGATCCGGGCACCGGCCAGTACCGGTGCGAGACGCCCGAGCCGGCGCTGCAGCACGGCGACGACGTCGGATTCGGTGCCCGCCACCACCGCGACCGTGCGCCCGGCCGCGTCGATACCGGTCACGCACGACGGCAGCGCGTCGCTCACCACCGCGCGCAGGGCGACGTGCTGCTCGGGCGTCGCGGCAGGTGTCCGCTCGACGACGACCGCGACGAGCGGTGTGCCGGCCGGGTGGGCCGCACCCGCGGCGTCCGCGACGCCGCGCGCGTCGGCCGTGTCCCACGCCGCGCGCAGCCGGTCCTCGCGCCGCACCCGCTCGAGCGCGGCGACCGTGGCGAGTTCGGTGAACGCGTCGACACAGTCCTCGTTGCGTGCGGCGGCCGGTCCGAGGACGAGGAACCAGGCGGTCGTGCGGTCGCGCAGCGCCGAGCCGACCGGCAGCACCGTGTATCCGTTCGGGATCTCGGCGGGGAAACGCGGCGCCGACAGCGCGACGTCGCAGCACGCGTCGATCACCGATTCCCCGAGCTCGTCGTTGCCGGCGACGAGCGTGCCGGTAGCACTGAACACCCATGCCGGAACGTCGAATTCGCGGCACACACGGGCGAGCAGCTCACCGAGCGCGTGACCGTCGGCGAACGCGGCGAGCAACCGACGCTGGCGGGCCAGGCCGGTCTGCAGCCGGTCCATGCGGGCGCTGGACCACTGCCGGGTGAGGTGCTCGAGGACGGTGCTGAACGGCACGTCGTCGGGCACCGCGAGCAGCGGCAGCCCGTGCCGGGCGCAGGCGTCGACGACATCCGCGGGCACCTCTCCGAGCAGGGCCTCGCCGGCGGCGACGGCCGCGACCCCGGCGCGCGCGAGGTGCGCGACGAACACCTCCGAGTCCTCCGGCGCGCGGCGCCACACCAGACCCGTGAACACCAGCGATCCGGCGCTGACGTAGCGCGTCGGGTCGGGCATGTCGGTGGTGCACGCGCGGTGCACCGGGCGGGCGAGCGCGGCCGCGTCACCGTGCAGCAGCCGGATGCCGAGTCCGGGTGTGTCGAGGACGTCCTGCAGCAGCACGATCGTCACCCCTTCCGGGCGAGGTCCGGCGGGTCACCGCCGCCGGATCCACGGGTTTGGACGATCGCACAATAGGAAACCGCCGTTTCGATTCGGTTTCGTCGATGGTGCCCGGGATATTGCGACGAATCGGGAGTTCACTGGAACTGTTCACGAGGTGAGGAGCAGCGCCCATGGATCCGCAACAGCCGACGGCACCGATCGTGATCCGCGATGCCTACCTGGTCACGATGGATTCCGCCCGCACCGAGCACCCGCGCGGCTATGTCGTCGTGGAAGGCAACCGCATCACCCGGATCGGTGCGGGTGAACCGGCCGGATACGACCGCGCCACGATCGTCGACGGCAGCGGATGCGTGCTGACGCCGGGGCTGATCAACACCCACCACCACCTGTACCAGTGGATCACCCGCGGGCTCGCCGTGGACCACACCCTGTTCGAATGGCTCACCACGCTCTATCCCGTGTGGGCCGGGATCGACGCCGACGCCGTGCACGTCGCCGCGAAGGGCGCGCTCGCACATCTGGCGAAGACCGGGTGCACCACCAGCACCGACCACCACTACGTCGTGCCGCGCGACGGCGGTGACGTGTTCGGGGCGGAGATCGCCGCGGCCGCCGAGGTGGGCATCCGGTTCCATCCGTGCCGCGGCTCGATGGACCTGGGCACCAGCGCCGGCGGCCTGCCGCCGGATCACATCGTCGAGGATCTCGACGCGATCCTCGAGGGCAGCCGGAGCGCCGTCGAGCAGTGGCACGATCCGTCGTTCGATTCGATGCTGCGGATCGCGCTGGCGCCGTGCTCACCGTTCTCCGTCACCACCGAGCTGCTGCGGCAGTCCGCGGTGCTCGCCCGCGACCTCGGGGTGCGGCTGCACACGCACCTCGCCGAGACCCTCGACGAGCAGGACTTCTGCCTCGAGCGATTCGGATGCAATCCCGTGCAGTACATGGAGTCGCTCGGCTGGACCGGCCCGGACGTCTGGTACGCGCACGCGGTGCACCTCGACGACCGCGACATCGGGGTGCTCGCCGCGTCCGGCACCGGCGCCGCGCACTGCCCGACGTCGAACGGCCGGCTCGGCGCGGGCATCGCACGCGCCGCCGACCTGTATGCCGCCGGGGTTCCGCTCGGCCTCGGGGTCGACGGGGCCGCAAGCAACGAATCGTGCTGCATGCTCGAGGAAGCCCACCACGCGGCACTGTTCGCGCGGGCCCGCAGCGGTCCCCGCGCGATGACCGTGCGCCAGAGCCTCGAACTCGCCACCATCGGCGGCGCCCGGGTACTCGGTCGCGAGGACGAGATCGGGTCCGTCGAGGTCGGCAAGCTCGCCGATCTCGCGCTGTGGCGGATCGACACCCTCGCCCATTCCGGGATCACCGATCCGGTCGCCGCGATCGTGCTCGGCTCGCAGCCGCCCCTCGAACTGCTGCTGATCAACGGCCGTGAGGTGGTGCGCCGCGACGAGGTCCTCACCGTGGACGAGGACACCGTCGCGCGTGAGGTCGCCGCCGCCCACCGGGCGCTCGTCGCGAAGGCGGGGTGAATACCGTGGATCTGCACACTGTCACCGCCTACCGGGTGGCCCGCGATCGCCACGATCTCGCGGCCGGACCGGGCACCGCCTACGTCGGCGGCGGCACGTGGTTGTTCTCCGAGCCTCAGCCCCACCTGAACCGCCTGGTGGACCTCACCGGACTGGAATGGCCGGCGCTCACCGTCACCGAGGACGGCCTCGAGATCGCCGCGACCTGCACGGTGGAACAGATCGCCAACCTGTCCGGATCCGAAACATGGCCTGCCGCACCACTGTTCCGGCAGTGCGCCTCCGCGCTGCTGGCGTCGTGGAAGATCTGGAAACGTGCGACCGTCGGCGGCAACCTGTGCCTGTCGTTCCCCGCGGGCGCGATGATCTCCCTCGTCTCCGCCCTGGACGGGACGGTGCTGATCTGGTCGGCGGACGGCTCCGATCGACGGATCCCGGTGGTGGACTTCGTGACCGGAATCGCCACCAACGTCCTCGGCGCCGGAGACGTGGTGCGAAGTATCCACATCCCTGCACCGATGTTGCAGGCGCGCACCGCGTTCCGGAAGATCGCATTGTCCCCGCTCGGTCGCTCGGGTGCGGTCGTGATCGGACGGCGGGACCCGGACGGGGCGGTCGCGCTGTCCGTGACCGCAGCCACCGAACGGCCGTACGTGCTGACCTTCGACCGGGTCCCGGACGCGCGCGAGCTGGAAGAATCTCTGGCAGAGCGTATTCCCGTCTCGGCCTACTACACCGATGCCCACGGGGCCGCGGACTGGCGGCGCGCGGTCACCGCCGTGCTCGCCGGGGAGATCTGTGAGGAGCTGTCGTGAAGTTCACCGTGAACGGCCGCGAGATCGACACCCCTGCACGGCCCGGGCAGTGCCTGCGCACCCTGCTGCGCGAGAACACCCACTTCGAGGTGAAGAAGGGGTGCGACGCCGGCGACTGCGGCGCGTGTTCGGTCCTCGTCGACGGGGAAGCGGTGCACTCGTGCATCTACCCCGCGCAGCGAATCGAAGGCCATGAGGTCACCACCGTCTCCGGGCTCGGCACCCCCGAGGACCTGCACCCGCTGCAGCGCCGGTTCGTGGACGCCGCGGGATTCCAGTGCGGGTTCTGCACCGCCGGGATGATCGTCACCGCTTCGGCATTCACCGACGACGACCTCGACGACCTGCCGAACCGGCTCAAGGGCAACCTGTGCCGGTGCACCGGGTACCGGTCCATCGACGATTCCCTGCGCGGCGTCACCAACGTCGAATGTGCCGGGTCCGAGCCGTCGTTGGGGCGGTCGCAGGCCGCCCCGGCCGGTCCGCGCGTGGTCACCGGAACCGAGCCGTACACATTCGACACCGTCGTGGAGGGCACCCTGCACATCGCGGTGCTCGGCAGCCCGCACGCGCACGCCCGCATCACGGCGATCGACACCTCGGCGGCCGAAGCGCTGCCGGGAGTGCACGCGGTGCTGTGCTACCGGGACGCCCCGGACGTCGCGTATTCCACTGCCCGCCACGAGAACCGGGAGGAAGATCCCGACGACACCCTACTGTTCGACCGGGTGCTGCGCTTCCACGGGCAGCGCGTCGCCGCGGTCGTCGCCGAGTCCCCGGCGATCGCGCAGGAGGGGTGCCGCCTGATCGAGGTCGAGTACGAGGTGCTGCCGTTCGTCCTCGACCCGGAGGAGGCACGGTCACCCGGGGCGCCGCTGCTGCACGCCGGCAAGGGATCCGAGTCGCGCATCGGCGATCCGTCCCGCAACATCATCGGCGAGGTGCACGGCGGGGTCGGCGACATCGACGCCGGTATCGCCGCGGCCGCCGCTGTCGTGCGCGGCCGGTGGCAGACCCAGCGCGTGCAGCACACGCACCTCGAAACCCACGGGGCCATCGGCTGGATCGACGACGACGGACGCCTGGTGATCCGCAGTTCCACGCAGGTGCCGTTCCTCGTCCGCGACGAACTGTGCCACGTGTTCGGGCTCGAGCGCGACCGGGTGCGGGTGTTCACGGCCCGGCTCGGCGGCGGGTTCGGCGGGAAGCAGGAGATGCTGGTCGAGGACGTCGTCGCCGCGGCGGTGCTGCGGACCGGACGTCCGGTTCAGTGGGAGTTCACCCGCAGCGACCAGTTGACGGTCGCACCGTGCCGGCATCCGATGCGGGTCGACGTCACCGTTGCCGCGGACGCCGACGGGATCCTCACCGCGCTGGCGATCGACGTGCTCAACGACGGTGGCGCGTACGGAAACCATTCGGCGAGCGTCATGTTCCACGGCTGCGGCGAATCGATCGAGGTGTACCGCTGCCCGAACAAGCGCGTCGACGCCCAGTCGGTGTATACGAACAACCGGCCGTCCGGGGCGTTCCGCGGCTACGGCCTCGGGCAGGTGATCTTCGCCGTCGAATCCGCGATGGACGAGCTGGCATTGGAACTCGGGATCGACCCCTTCGAGCTGCGTCGGCGCAACGTGGTGGTGCCGGGCGACGATCTGATCGGAGCACACCCGGAGGGTGCCGACCTCGTGTTCGGCAGTTACGGCCTGGACCAGTGCCTCGACGTCGTGCAGGAAGCCCTGTCGCGGGGCAACGACGTGGTGGCGCCGGTGGGGGAGCAGTGGCGCATCGGCGAGGGCATGGCGCTGTCGATGATCGCGTCCAACCCGCCCGGCGGTCACTACGCCGACACGTCGATCGAATTGCAGCCCGACGGAACGTATCTCGCACGGGTCGGCACCGCCGAGTTCGGGAACGGCACCACCACGGTGCACACCCAGATCGCCGCGACCGAACTGGGCACCAGCCCCGACCGGATCCAGGTCCGGCAATCCGACACCGACGTCACCACCCACGACACCGGTGCCTACGGATCCTCCGGCACGGTGGTCGCGGCCAAGGCCCTGCTGGCGGCGGCGCGGGAACTGCACGGCCGCATCCGCAAACTCGCCGCCGAACTGACCGGCACCGACGCCGACGCGGTCGTCCTCGAACCGGACGGTGCCCGGGCCGGGGATGTGCTGGTCACCCCCGCGGAACTGCTCGAGGCGGCCGGTGAGCCGCTGCGCGCCGAGGGCAACCACGGCGGTCTGCCACGGTCGCTGTCGTTCAACGTGCACGGCTTCCGGGTCGCGGTGGACGTGCGGACCGGTGAGGTCCGGATTCTGCAGTCGGTGCAGGCCGCCGACGCCGGCACGGTCGTCAACCCCGAACAGTGCCGCGGCCAGGTGGAAGGCGGCGTCGCACAGGCCATCGGCACGGCCCTCTACGAGGAACTGATCACCGACGACCTCGGCCGGGTGACGACGAATGTGCTGCGCAACTACCACATTCCGCAGTATGCGGACGTGCCGCGCACGGAGGTGCACTTCGTCGACACGTTCGACACCATCGGCCCGATGGGTGCGAAGTCGATGAGCGAGGCACCGTACAACCCCGTCGCGCCCGCACTGGCGAACGCGGTACGCCGCGCGATCGGGGTGCGGCCGTACGAACTGCCGATCTCCCGCGACCGGGTCTGGAGGGCGCTCGGGCGCTGACGCGCCCGTGTGCCTTTGTGGCGGCAGGAGCCGCCACAAAGGCACACCGGCCGCTAGGCCGCCTCTGCCCCCTGGAACAGCAGCGCGGACAGCATGTCGACGTAGGCGTGGAACTCCGGGCTGCGCATCGTCTCTGCGGTGCGGGGACGCGGCAGGTCGATCGGGACGACGTCGAGCACCCGGCCCGGCCGTGCGCTCATCACCGCGACCGCGTCCGACAGCAGCACGGCCTCGGCGATACCGTGCGTGACCATCAGGGTGGTCGCGGGCTTCTCGGTCCAGATCCGCTGCAGTTCGAGGTTGAGGCGCTGGCGCGTCATGTCGTCGAGCGCACCGAAGGGTTCGTCGAGCAGCAGCACCGACGGGCGTAGCACCAGCGCTCGCGCAATCGAAACACGCTGCCGCATACCGCCCGACAGTTGCGCGGGCTTCGATTTCTCGAAGCCACGCAGTCCCACGAGTTCGATGAGCTCGCGCACCAACTCGGGTTCGGCGGGAAGTCCGGCTACCTGCCGGGGCAGGGCGATGTTCGCCTCGACGGTCCGCCAGGGCAGCAGTGCCGAATCCTGGAAGGCCACACCGAGTTGGTGGGCGTTGCGGAGTTCCTCGGGGCTCATGCCGTTGACGAGCACCGTGCCGGCGTCCGGGTGGTCGAGACCCGCAAGGATCCGCAGCACCGTCGACTTACCGCAGCCGGACGGCCCCAGGAGGGAGAGGAACTGACCCTCGGAGGTGCGCAGATCCACGTTGTCGAGCGCCGTGACCGTGGTGCGGCCGGACTTGAACCGGCGCGACAGGCCGGTGATGTCGAGGCCGGTGCCGAGGGGCCGCAGACCGTCGGCGGCGGGTGAAGAGGTAGCAGTCACGATGGCGCAACTCCGATCCGTGGGCGATTCCGAGACGACCGGAAGCGGACACGGCCGGGACGACGGCGCGGGTCCGGGACCGGTGCGAATTCTCACCGTGCCGCTCGCGCCGGGCCCTGTCAAGCCGGTGCGCCGCGTTACGCATCCTTAACCGACCGGCAAACAGATCGTTCGAAGATATCCGTAACATGTTGCTTCTCAATGCTATCCAAGACGACGGCTCACGCCGCGCCGGACCGCGCCTTCAGGTAGTCGTGCGTCGCGTCGAATCGGGACAGCATGTACTCACCGGCGGTGATCGATGGGTACAGCGGCTCGGCCCCCGGCTCCACACACGTCGGTATAGCCTCGACGATCGCGTGGAAATCGGGTGCCACGAAGAACGGCAGCGAGTACCGGTCGCGTCCGGCCGGAGCCAGGACACGGTGGCGGGTGGAAACGTAGCGGTGGTTCGTCCACCGCGCGATCATGTCGCCCAGATTGACGACGAGAGCGTCCGGCGGAGTCGTCACGTCGATCCAACCGCCGCGCGCCGCGACCTGAAGTCCACCGACGTCGTCCTGCGCCAGCAGCGTCAGCGAGCCGTAGTCGGTGTGGGCGCCCGCGCCCGGGGCTGTCTCGTTCGCGGGGACCGGTGGGTAGTGCAGCATTCGCAGGGTCGCAAGGGGATCCCGGAACATCGGTGCGAACCAATCCGCGTCGAGTCCGAGCGCGAGCGCGAGGCCTCGCATCAGGTGTGCATTGATGTCCAAACACGCCGTTGCGTAGGCGTCGGCCACCTCCCGGAACCCGGGCATCAGTGCCGCCGGCCACGGGGTCGCGCCGTGCAGTGGGGTCCCGGCGATCACGTCGGGGTGGTCCGGGCCGCGGTCGGTGGGGATGTCGAGCGCCTCCTTGGTGTCGGCACCAGCGGCGTCGTCGAGGGTTTCGGCCCGCGGTGGGACATATCCGCTGTGGCAGTCGGACTTCGCGATGGCGATCTCCATCTTCGTCTCCGTGGGAAGGGAGAAGAATCGCTTCGCCTGGTCCATCGTCGCGGCCCGCAGCGCGGGATCCAGGCCGTGCCCGGTGACGGCGAAGAAGCCGAGGTCGGTGCATGCGGCGTCGAGCGCGGCGGCGACCGCTCCAGGATCGCTGCCGTCGCGCAGCGGTCGTAGGTCGATGACGGGGAGTGTCTCCATGGGGCCTCCGCAGATGGACGGATGATGGTCGTTCCCAGTTAATTCCGGTGATGATGCGGTCCCGTCTCGGAGCCGTGAGATCGGCGTTACGTGCGCTTCGCGCCCGTGTGCCGTTGTGGCGGTCAGGGCCGCCACAACGGCACACCGGGGCGCAGCCCCGAAACACAAACGTCACGAATGGGACATTGCCGTTCAACCATCGACCTGCATTGTCTGCCTATTGCAAACAACGATTGCGCGGAAGGGCGTACACCGCATGATGACTGCCTCAGCTCTGCGCCGCACGGCATCGGACGCCGACACCGTGTCCGACACGGACCCCGCTGCACCGGGCGTCGTGATGCGCAACATCCGGCGCGCGTTCGGCGACAACGTGGTCCTGCGCGACGTCTCGTTGCACGTGCGCCCGGGCGAGGTCCACGCGTTGCTCGGCGAGAACGGCGCCGGCAAATCCACTCTCATGCGGATTCTCACCGGACTGCTGCCCGCCGACGAGGGCACCGTCACGCTCGACGGGGCGGAACTCACCGAGGGAAATCGCAATCGGATTGCGATGGTGCACCAGCATTTCATGCTCGTGCCCAACATGACCGTCGCGGAGAACTTCCTGCTCGGCCGGTCCCGCGGCATCGTCGGACGCAACCGTCTCCGCGCGATGTCACGCGAAATCGAATCGCTCGCAGAGGAAACCGGCCTGCAGTGCGATCCCCGGGCGCGCATCGACTCGCTCTCGGTCGGCGAGCAGCAACGCGTCGAGATCCTGCGGGCCCTGCACCAGGGCGCGCACTATCTGCTTCTCGACGAACCCACCGCGAACCTCGCTCCCCCCGAAGTTGACGCCCTTCTGTCCCGGATCCGCGACCTCGCAGCCAATCTGAACGTCGGCATCGTGCTGATCACCCACCACCTCGAGGAAGTGCTCGAGGCCTGCGACAGGGTCAGCGTCCTGCGGGGCGGCCGTCTGGTCGCCGAGAAGGCGGTCGCCGACGTCACCACCGCCGAACTGGCCCGCCACATGGTGGGCCGTGAGGTCGGGCTGGGCGTGCGACGGGCGGCCACCTCGCCGCCCGGCGCCACGGCACTCGAACTCGCCGGCGTGTCCGTGCCGGGGCAGCTGCACGACGTGAATCTCGCCGTGAAGGCAGGGGAACTCGTCGCGGTCGCCGGTGTGGAGGGCAACGGCCAAGCGACGCTCGAGGACGTCGTGTCCGGGCTCGCCCCGGCCACCGCCGGGGTCGTCCGGATCGGAGGTGAGGTCGTCGAGCGGCTCACCCCCGGTACGGTCCGCGCCGCAGGGGTCGGGATCGTCCCGTCCGACCGCTACACCCGCGGTCTCGCCAAGGCCCTCGGGATCGATGTGAACCTGTCCGTCGACTCGTCCGCGCGGCCGCCGGTCGCTCGGCGCTGGGGGGCGCTGTCGCGCAAAGCGATCCGCGACCGCGCCGTCCGGATCATCGAGGCGCTGTCCGTCAAGGCCGCGAGCCCGTCCGTCCCGGTGGGAACCCTCTCCGGCGGACACGCGCAGCGCGTGGTGCTGGGCCGCGTGCTCGACGGTGAGCCCGACGTCCTGCTCGTCGCTCAGCCCACCCGTGGCCTCGACGTCGGGGCAACCGAATTCGTCTGGGCCACACTGGAACAACACCGTGCTCGGGGAGCGGCGATCATGCTGATCTCCTCGGACCTCGACGAGATCTGCAGCCTCGCCGACCGGGTCGTCGTTCTCTACCGCGGCCGGATCGTCGCCGAGTTCGCCGACGGCCCGTTCGACCGCGAGGCGATCGGCTCCGCGATGGGCGGTCGGCAGATCCAGGAGAACGCCGCGTGAACGCGGGCACGCTCACTGCCCCGCCCGCCCCACCGGCACCGTCGGACGGCTCCGGCACGTCCCGGGTGCGAGCCGCCGCGACCGCAGCCGCGGTGCCGCTGCTCGCCGTGATGGTCGGCCTGGCGGTCGGCGCGGTGCTGATCGTCCTGGCCGGCGGTTCACCCCTCGAGGCCTATGGCACCATGCTCGACGCCGCGCTCGGCGGGGACACCCAGCTCGGGCGGCTGCTGACCGGCATGACCCCGCTCGTGCTCATGGGACTCGGTTATGCCGTCGCCTACCGCACCGGTTTCGTCACCATCGGGGCGCAGGGCCACTACGACGTCGGTGCGATCACCGCCACCGCGGTGGTGCTCGGCCTGCCGCTCGGGAGCAGCTGGGTGGCGATCCCGGTCGTCGCGGTCACGGCCGCGGCGGCAGGTGCGCTCGTCGGCGCGGTCGCGGGGGTGCTGAAGGCCCGGCTCGGCGTCAACGAGATCATCTCCTCGCTCATGCTCAACTACCTGGTCTTCTACGGCCTGGCGTGGGCGGTGCGCAAACCGCTGGCGAACCCCAACGGTTTCACCCCCGAGTCGGAACGGATCCCGGAGTGGGCGCAGCTGGCGACCTTCCCCGGGACCAAGATTCACCTCGGTGTGCTCGTCGCCGTGCTCGCCGTCCCCGCGGTGTGGTGGCTGATGCGTTCCACCCGTTTCGGTTTCGCGTCGCAGGTGGTGGGGGAGAGCCCGACCGTGGCCGCCGCCAACGGTATCGATGTGGCCCGCACGGTGATCACCGCATCGTTGATCAGCGGCGCCCTCGGCGGAATTGCGGGCGCAATCATGTTGCTCGGCAGCGAGTTCCGTCTCTCCCTGGCGATCTCGTCGGGAATCGGCTTCACCGCGATCGTCGTCGCGCTGCTCGGCCGGCGCAACCCCTTCGGGATCGTCCTCGCTGCGGCGCTGGTGTCCGGGCTGACACTCGGCGGACAGGCGGTGCAGCGGACGCAGGAGATCCCGGCGTCCATCGGGACGGTGGTACAGGCGGTGATGATCCTGACCGTGCTGGTGGCGAATCGAATTGTGGAGCGTGCCCGATGAACTGGTCCGATGTCCTGGGCGCCGGTGCCATCGTGCCGTTGCTCACCGCGGCGCTGCGCCTGGCGATGCCGATCATTGTCGCGGCGGCCGGCGCGTGCCTCGCCGAACGCTCCGGGGTGCTGAACCTGGGCATCGAGGGGCAGATGATGATGGGCGCGGTCGCCGCGTTCATCACGACCTACTACAGCGGCAGCCCGCTGCTCGGTGCCGCGGTCGGGGCGACCGCCGGCCTGGCCGTCGCCGCGGTCGTGGGCGCCGCCACCATCACGCTGGGCATCGACCAGATCATCACCGGCATCTCGGTGGTGATTCTCGGGACCGGTCTCGCATCGTTCCTGTACCTGCAGACATTCGGGATCAGCGGCACGCCGCCGCGCACGCAGGGCACCGCGCCGGTCGAGATCCCCGTCCTGTCGGACATCCCGCTGCTCGGGCCGGTGCTGTTCTCGCAGTCCCCCCTCGTCTACCTGTCGATCGCGATCGTCGTCGCCCTCTGGTGGGTGCTGGGGCGCACCGCATTCGGCCTGTCGGTGCGCGCATCCGGGGAGAATCCGAACGCCGCGGACTCGGTCGGGGTCTCCGTGCCTGGCACACGATGGGCCGCACTGCTCGTGTCCGGAGCCACCGCCGGTCTGGCCGGTGCGCTGGTCGTCGACGGCCTCGGCTTCTTCCAGGACGGCATCACCGGTGGTCGAGGCTGGGTCGCGCTCGGGGTGGTGATCCTGGCCCGATGGAACCCGCTGGGCGCCATGGCCGGCGGTTTCATGTTCGGTCTCGTCGACGCGTTCCAGCTCCGCGTCCAGTCCGCGTCGGGCGGGCAGGCCACGGTCGTGCCCTACGAGCTGTTCCAGGCCTTACCGTACGCGGTCACCCTGATCGCGGTCGTCGTCACCACCGTGTGGTTCCGCCGAACCAATGCCCCCTCTGCGCTGGGAAGCCCCTTCGTTCCCGCGAAATGACAGCCCCCGCGAAATGGCAGTACACGTAACGGGTTTCCCCGTGGTTAGGAGAGTTCTGTGAAGAAGTTGGGTACCGCCGTCGCGGCCGCGGCCGCCGTGGTCGTCACCGTCGCCGGATGTTCGAGTTCGGATTCGGGCGGCGACGCCTCCGGCGACGGCGCGATCAAGGTTGCCGTCATCACCTCCGGCCCGGTCAACGACCTGGGCTGGAACCAGGGCATGGTGGAAGGCGCACAGAAACTCGACGACGAAGGGCTCATCGATCTGACTGTGGTACAGCAGGATTCGGGTGCGACTTCCGATCAGATCGCCCAGATCGCGACCGATCTCGCCGAGGACGGCAACCGGCTCATCGTCGGCCACTCCTTCAACTACGGCGAACCGATCAAGAACATCCTCGCCGACTACCCCGATGTGCTGTTCGCCTACGCCGGTGGGTTCGGTGACATCACCGAGAACATGGCCGACTACAGCCAGCCGTTCTACGAGGCCTCGTTCCTGACCGGCATCCTCGCCGGATCGCTGACCGAGACCGGAATCCTCGCCGGTACAGCGGGATTCGAGATTCCCGTGTGCAAGGCGCAGATCGAGTCGTTCGCGGACGGCGCGAAGCTCACCTACAAGGGTCCGGGTGAGATCACCCTGAAGCCGGCCTACATCGGCGGGTGGTCCGACGCGGCCGCGCAGACGCTCGAGGCCGTCAACGCCCTCGTCGACCAGGGTGCCGACCAGTTCACCAGCTGCGGTGTCGACGCCGCCACGGTCGAGGGCGCCGAGCAGCGCGGCGTCGACGTCGTCGGATACGCCATGGACCAGACGCCCCTCGCGCCCGACAACGTCGTCTCGTCGATCGTGTGGAACCTCGACGAGGTGCTGCGCACCATGGTCGCCGACGTCGAGGCCGGCAACGTGAATCCGGCCAGGTACTACGACGTGAGCTTCGCGGAGGGTGGTGTCGACGTCGTGATCAACCCGGCGTTCGCCGACAAGATCTCGCCCGAGGCGATGGCGCTGTTCGAGGAGTACCGGGAGAAGATCATGTCCGGTGAGTACGTCGTCGAATACAAGGGCGGGGACTGACCCGACGGTGATCGTCGAGGTATGAACGAACCGGCGCTCCGGCCGCCACCGGGCAGGTGGCGGCCGGACGCGTCAGTCGCGGGAGCCGAGCAGGCGCCGCAGCACCAGGAGGACGATCACCAGCAGCGCGGCCGCGCCCACGGCGGGTCCGATGCGTTTGATCGCCGAGCCCCGCGCGTACTGCATGAGGTCGAGCGGTTCGGCCTCGGCAACCGGCGCCACCGGGGCCTGGGCAGCCGCGGGTGCGGGTGCGGCGGCCTCGGGCGTCGCCACCGGTGCCGCGGCCTCGGAAGCGGCGGCCTCGGCGGTAGCGGCCGCAGCGGCGGTGCTCCCCGGCACAGCTGCCTCGGGTGCGGCGGCCTCGGTTGCAGGAGCCGGCTCCTCGGCGGCCGGGCCGAGCTTCTTGGACAGGCACTCTGCGAACTGCTCGATGATCTTGCCGCCGACGTCGGAGATCATGCCGCGCCCGAACTGGGCCGGCTTACCGGTGATGGACAGATCCGTGTTCACGGTGCCGTCGGTGTTCTCGCCGTTCTCGGTGAGGGTGATGGTGATGGTCGCGTCCACCGTGCCGTTGCCGCGGGAGTCCTTGGCCTTGGCCAGCAGCACCACCTTTCGCGCGGCCTCGTCCTTCTCCACGAACTCGCCGGTGCCCTTGTAGGTCAAGGCGACGGGCCCGATCTTCACCTTCACGGTGCCGGTGAAGGTGTCACCGTCGACGCCGGTGAGGGTCGCGCCCGGCATGCACGGCGCGACCTTCTCCGGATCGAGCACCGCCGACCACACCTCGTCGATCGGTGCGGGCACGGACAGTTGATGTTCCAGTTGCATGGTCGATCCCCTCAGATGTCAGAGCCCGGCTGCCGTCGTCACGGCTCGGCGCGTGAGGACCCGGGCGAGATGCGTGCGGTACTCGACGTCCGCGTTGCCGTCACCGATGGGACTGGTGCCCTCGGCGGCGTGCTCGGCGGCCTCCCGGATCGTATCCGCGTTCGCCGGGCGACCGGTGAGTAGCTCCTCGACTGCCCGCGCCCGGACCGGCACCGACGCCATGTTCGTCAACGCGACCCGTGCCTGCGCGATAGTGCCGCTCTCGACGGCGACGGTCGCCGCGACACCGACGATCGACCACGCGTGCGCGACCCGGTTGAACTTCTCGTAGTGCGCGGCCCAGCCGGTGTGCCTCGGGATCCGGATCTCGGCGAGGATCTCGTCGGCGCCGAGCGCCGTGGTGAAGTAGTCCTCGAAGAAATCGGCGGCCGGGATGCTGCGCCGCCCGGCCGGACCGACGGCGACGAACGTGCCGTCCAGTGCCAGCACCGGCGCGCCCATGTCCCCGGCCGGATCGGCATGCGCGAGAGCGCCACCCAGCGTGCCGCGATGCCGGATCTGCGGATCGGCGACCGTGCTCGCGGCTTCGGCGAGCAGGCGGGCGTGCTCGCGGACCAACGGGTCGTGCGCCACGTCGTGATGGGTGGTCATCGCACCGATCACCAGTTCGTCGCCGTCCTCGCGCACCCCGCTCAACTCGGGGACACGACCGATGTCGACGAGCACCGTCGGCGCGGCCATCCGCAGCCGCAGCACCGGCATCAGGCTCTGGCCACCGGCGATGACCTTCGCATCCTCACCGGCGGAGACCAACGCGTCGACGGCCTCGTCGAGACTCGTCGGGGCGATGTAGTCGAACGCGGACGGAATCATCGGGCCCCTCCCTGAGCGGATTCGATCGCGTGCCACACCCGCATCGGCGTGCACGGCATTTCGATGTCGCGGACACCGAAATGGCGCACCGCGTCGAGCACCGAATTGACCACCGCCGGTGTCGAGGCGATCGTGCCGGCCTCGCCGACGCCCTTGACGCCCAGCGGGTTCCCCGTCGCGGGGGTTTCGGTGCGGTCGGTGGTGAACTCCGGCAGATCCGCCGACGACGGCAGCAGGTACTCGGCGAACGATCCGCTCAGCAGCGTGCCCGACTCGTCGTGCACCGCCTCCTCGTACAGTGCCTGCGCGATGCCCTGCGCGAGTCCGCCGTGCACCTGGCCGTCGACGATCAGCGGATTCACCACGTGCCCGATGTCGTCGACGCACACGTACTTCCGGATATTCACCCAGCCGGTCTCGGTGTCGACCTCGACCGCGCACAGATGTGTGCCGTGGGGATACGAGAAGTTGTCCGGGTCGTAGGTGGCCTCCGAATCCAGGTTCGGTTCGATCCCGTCGGGCAGGTTGTGCGCGGCGAACACCGCCAGAGCCACGTCGGTCAACGCGACCGCTTTCTGCGTGCCCGCCACCTGGAACCGGCCGCCGGTGAATTCGAGGTCCTCCTCGGCGCATTCGAGCAGGTGCGCGGCGATGGGCCGGGCCTTGGCGACGACCTTCTCGGCGGCCGCGACGATCGCGATACCGCCCACCGCCAGCGACCGCGACCCGTAGGTGTCCAGGCCGCGCGGCGACGTCTGGGTGTCGCCGTGCAGCACCTCGATGTCCTCGAACGGGATGCCGAGCCGGTCCGCGACGATCTGAGAGAACGCCGTCTCGTGCCCCTGACCGTGCGCGGACGCCCCGGTGACCACCTCGACCTTGCCGGTCGGCAGCATCCGGATCGACGCGTGCTCCCAGCCGCCCGCACCGTACGCGAGGGACCCGAGCACCCGCGACGGCGCGAGCCCGCACATCTCGGTGAACGTCGAGACCCCGATCCCGAGCTGCACCGGATCGTTGCGTTCGCGTCGCTCCGCCTGTTCGCGCCGCAACCCGTCGTAGTCGAACAACTCCTTTGCGCGGGCGGTCGCGGCCTCGTAGTTCCCCGAGTCGTACGTCAAACCGGCGATCGTCGCGAACGGGAACTCCTCGTGGCGGATCCAGTTCTTCTCGCGCAGCTCGAGCGGATCCATGGACAGTTCGGCGGCCAATTCGTCCATCATCCGTTCGATCGCGAAGGTCGCCTCCGGCCGGCCCGCACCGCGATAGGCATCGGTCGGCACTTTGTTGGTGAACACGTTGGTGCACGAGAAGTGGTACGCGCCGAACTTGTAGATCCCGTTGAACATGAACGCGCCCAGGATCGGCACACCCGAGGTCACCAGGCGCAGGTAGGCGCCCATGTCGGCGAGCAGTTCCACCTTCAGCCCGGTGACGGTGCCGTCGCGGCGCGCGGCGAGGGTGAGCTTCTGGATCTGGTCGCGGCCGTGATGCGCGGCCGCCATCGACTCGCTGCGCGTCTCGGTGTACTTGGCGGGCTTGCCGAGCCGCCGCGCCACCAGCAGGGTCACGACCTCCTCCGGGGTGACCTGCAGCTTGCCGCCGAACCCGCCGCCCACGTCCGGTGCGATCACCCGCAGCTTGTGCTCGGGGATGCCCAGACTCATCGCGAGCATCAGTTTGAGCACGTGCGGCACCTGGGTCGCCGACCACATGGTGATCTGCGGGCCCGTCGGATCCACCACCGTCGAGCGCGGTTCCATGAACGCGGGAATGAGCCGCTGCTGCCGGAACGTGCGCTCGACGACGACCTCGGCGTCGCGGATCGCGTCCTCCACGTTGCCGCCGGTGCCGGCCTCGGCCGAATCGAAGGTCCACGTGGCGCTGACGTTCGTGCCCAGATCCGGATGCACGAGGTCGCTGCCCTCGCGCGCGGCCGCGGCCAGATCGAGCACCACGGGCAGTTCGTCGTAGTCGACGTCGATGCCCTCGAGCGCGTCGTGCGCCTCGTACGCGCTGCGCGCGGCGACCACCGCGACCGCTTCACCCGCGAAGTTCACCGTGTCCACCGCCAGTGCCGGTGCGGGGGGCGCCTTCATGTCCGGGGTGATCTGCCAGGCGCACGGCAGGCTGCCCTGTTCCTCGGCCAGATCGGCGCCGGTGTAGACGGCGATCACGCCGGGCATCTTCCGGGCCTCGGTGACGTCGATGTTGGTGATGCGGGCGTGTGCGAGCGGGCTGCGCAGAATCGCCAGGTGCACCATGCCGGGCAGCACCAGGTTGTCGGTCCACTTGGTGCGGCCGGTGAGCAGGTGCTCGTCCTCCTTGCGGACCCGGGCCTTGCCGATCTCCGGTTCCGGAGTGGTGGCGCCGGCGTCGACGGTGCTGGTCATCGGGCGCCTCCCGTGGTCGCGTCGGCCTCACGCAGGCGCCGCGCGGCGTCCTGCGCGGCGGCGACGATGTTCTGATATCCCGTGCAGCGGCACAGGTTTCCCTCGAGCCCGAGCCGGACCTGCCGGTCGTCGGGGTCCGGGTTCTCGCTGAGCAGGTCGAGTGTCGACATGATCATGCCGGGCGTGCAGTAGCCGCACTGCAGGGCGTGGTTGTCGTGGAACGCCTGCTGCACGGGGTGCAGCGCGCCGTCGGTCGCGAGACCTTCGACGGTGGTGACCTCGGCGCCGTCGGCCTGCACCGCCAGCACCGAGCAGGATTTGACGCTGCGGCCGTTCAGGTGGACGGTGCAGGCGCCACAGTTGCTGGTGTCGCAACCGACGACCGTGCCGACCTTGCCGAGGCGGTCGCGGAGATAGTGGACGAGCAACAGACGCGGTTCGACATCGTCCGTGTAGCTGGTGCCGTCGACGGTGACAGTTATGCGCATCGAGCCTCCCGTGCCGTGCATCCGAATCCGGATGACTTCAGATGACTGACACTGTGCCCTCCGAGGGCTGTCCGAACGGCCGGAATCGCAGAAACGGCAGTTGTCTTTCCGACGGTTCTGCCCGTTTCCGACGGTTTCTTCGCGCGGCGGATCCTCAGTCGTGGTGGCCGGCCGGCGCGCCCTCGTGACCGTGGATCGGGCCCTCGGTCCGGGTGAGGCGTTCTCCGCGGCCTCCCCACCGCAGCGCGATGATCTCCGCGGCGATGGACACCGCCGTCTCCTCGGGGGTGCGGGCCCCCAGATCCAGGCCGATCGGCGACGAGAGACGAGCGATTTCGTCGTCGCCGACCCCCGCCTCCCGCAGCCGGGCGAGCCGGTCGTCGTGGGTGCGACGCGACCCCATCGCCCCGACGTACGCCAGGTCCATGCGCAACGCGACCTCGAGCAGCGGCACGTCGAACTTCGGATCGTGGGTGAGCACCGCGACGACCGTGCGGCTGTCGACCCGTCCGGCCTCGGCTTCGGCGGCGAGATAGCGGTGCGGCCAGTCCACGACCACCTCGTCGGCGGCGGGGAAGCGGGCGGTGGTCGCGAACACGCCGCGGGCGTCGCACACCGTCACCCGGTATCCGAGGAACGACCCGAGCTTCGCCATCGCCGCGGCGAAGTCGATCGCGCCGAACACCAGCATCCTCGGGGGCGGCTGGAAGACGTTGACGAACACCGACATTCCCTCACCGCGACGTTGCCCGTCCGGCCCGTAGTGCAGGGTGCCGGAGCGCCCTACGTCGAGCAGGCCGCGGGCGTCGTCGGTGACGGCCTCGTTCATGCGGTCGGATCCGAGCTCTCCGTCGGCGCGGTCCGGCCACACGACCAGGCGGCGGCCGACGGTCGCGGCGTCGGGATGCTCGGTGACGGTCGCGACGGCGACCGGTTCCCCCGCGCGCACCGAGTCCACGAGCGCGGGGAACGCGGGGAAGCTCGGTTCGTCGATGCGTTCGACGAACACGTCGATGATGCCGCCGCAGGTCAGCCCGACGGAGAACGCGTCGTCGTCGGACACCCCGTACCGCTGCAGCACCGGGACGCCGTCGCCGATGACGTCCTGTGCCAGTTCGTACACGGCTCCCTCGACGCACCCACCGGACACGCTGCCGGTGACGGTGCCGTCCGCGGCCACCAGCATCGACGCTCCCGGCCCACGTGGCGCCGACCGGAACGTCGACACCACGGTACCGAGCGCCACGGGCTCCCCGTCCCGGTAGCGGCGGTCGAGCTCGTCGAGAACCTCACGCACGGTGAACCTCCTCCAGCAGTGCCTGCAGCGTGGCCAGGCTGTGGCCCGCGAGCAGACGGTCGATGTGGGGCAGCGCCGCCGAGATGCCCGACTGCACGGGCTGATAGCCGTCGACGCCTGCATGCGGATTAACCCACAGTACGGCGTGGGCGAGGCGCCGCAGCTGCGCCATCTGTTCGGCCAGCAGCGACGGGTCGCCGCGCTCCCAGCCGTCCGAGAACACCACGACGACGGCGCCGCGCGCCAGACCGCGCCGGCCCCACCGGTCCAGGAATGCCTGCAGTGTTTCGCCGAGCCGGGTACCGCCGGCCCAGTCGGGGACGGCGCGACCGGCCCCGGCGAGGGCGATCTCGGGGTCGCGTGCCCGCAGCGCGCGCGAGAGCCGCGTGAGCCGGGTGCCGAGGGAGAACACCTCGGTGCCGGACGGGTTCGCGCGGGTGACGACGTGCGCGAACCGCAGCAGCGCGTCGGCGTACGGGCTCATCGATCCGGACACGTCGACGAGCAGGACGACGCGACGCGGGCGGGTGGCCTTGCGGTGGTGGCTCGGCCGCACCGGTTCCCCGCCGGCGGAGAGCATCGCCCGGAGAGTGCGGCGCGGATCGACGGGTCCGCGCCGCGACGGGCGCACCCGCAGTGCCGCGCGCATCGGCGGCCGCGGACGCAGCGTGGCGATGAGCTCGTCGAGGTGAGCCCGTTCGGCGGGGGTGAGTTCGGCGATGTCGCGGTGCCGCAGCACCTCGGTCTCGTCGGCGGCGACCTGCAGGTCAGGCGCGGCTTCGTCCGAGCCCGCGGTCGCGGCTTCGGCGAGGGCGGCGATGTGCGAGAGCTTCGGTTGCGATTCCGCCGTCAACCCGGGGTGGGTGGGAACCGTTCCACCGAACCAGCTTTCGAAGGCCAGGTCGTAGCGGGCGAGGTCGTCGGGGTTGTGGCACAGGGTCGCGCGGCCAGCCCAGTACAGGTGGCCGGGGTCGGCGAGATCGAGTTCGGTCACGGCCGTGACGAACGCGGCGGTGGCGTCCGGAGCGACGGGCAGGCCCGCCGCGGCGAGCGCGCGGGTGAATCCGATGAGCCCGACGAGAGCACCTCCGGAGGGTGATGCGGTGTGCACGGCCCGGTCACCCCGCCACCAGCCGGTCCAGACCGGCGCGGGCGACGCGCGCGAGGTCCTCCCGGTACTTGAGCACGGCGCCGAGCGTCGCCGACGCGGTCGCCGCGTCCAGCACGGTGCGGTCGAGTTCGAGCAGGGCCCGCGCCCAATCGAGGGTTTCGGCGACGCCCGGCGGTTTGAGCAGTTCCATCTCGCGCAGGACGTGCACGGCGCGGGTGACCTGCCGGGCGAGGGTCTCGTCGATGCCCGGGAGGCGCCGGCGCAGGATCGCGACCTCGCGTTCCAGGTCCGGGTGGTCGACCCACAGGTACAGGCAGCGTCGTTTCAGGGCGTCGTGGACCTCGCGGGTCCGGTTGGACGTGAGCACCACCAGCGGGGGCACGGCCGCGCGGATCTCGCCGAGTTCGGGGATCGTGACGGCGTTCTCGTCGAGCAGCTGCAGCAGGAACGCCTCGAACTCGTCGTCGGCGCGGTCGATCTCGTCGACGAGCAGCACGCACGGGGATTCGGTGAGGGCCCGCAGCAGCGGTCGGGTGAGCAGGAACCGTTCGGTGTAGAGCGAGCGTTCCGCGGCGTCCGGGTCGAGGGTGCCGGCCGACGCCGCCTCGAGGGTGCGAAGGTGCAGGAGCTGGCGCGGGAAGTCCCAGTCGTAGAGGGCCTGCGCGGCGTCGATGCCTTCGTGGCACTGCAGCCGGACCAGGGGCAGGTCGAGCGCTTCGGCGAGCGCGACGGCGAGGGACGTCTTGCCGGTGCCGGGTTCACCCTCGCAGAACAGCGGCCGACCCATCCGCAGCGCGAGGTACGCCGAGACGGCGAGCCCCTCGTCGGCGAGGTAGCCGGTGCTGTCCAGCTGCCGTGCGAGGTCCTCGGGGGAGGCGACTTTCTCTGCCGGTGCGCGCATGCCGCGAGCCTAGGTGCGGCTCCGCCGCCGGTGTGCCTTTCTGGCGTCCCCAGCCGCCAGAAAGGCACACGAGCGGCGCAGCCGCACTTTGTGTGTTCTGTCACATCGGATAAATCGGACAATGCTCCTACCTGCGGTAATGCCTTGTTGATAGCCATTCTTTATCGAACTTCTAAGAACAATCGATTGGCACAATCAATAGGTGGACGTTAACGTCGATAACCGTCAACCCCATCGAGACCGAGTGAGGCTCTACATGTCGCTGATCAACAAGCAGATCAAGCCCTTCAAGGCGGAGGCCTTCAAGGACGGTGCCTTCGTGACCGTGTCCGACGAGGACATCAAGGGCAAGTGGGCGATCTTCTTCTTCTACCCCGCCGACTTCACGTTCGTCTGCCCGACCGAGCTCGGTGACCTGGCGGATCACTACGAGGAGCTGCAGGGTCTCGGCGTCGAGGTCTTCTCTGTTTCCACCGACACGCACTTCACGCACAAGGCGTGGCACAGCTCGTCCGAGACCATCGGCAAGATCAAGTACGCGATGATCGGCGACCCGACCCTGCAGATCAGCACCGACTTCGAGGTCCTCCGCGAGAACCAGGGCCTGGCCGACCGCGGCACCTTCCTGGTCGACCCGGACGGCGTCGTCCAGTTCACCGAGGTCACCGCCGAGGGCATCGGCCGCAACGCCGCCGAGCTCGTCCGCAAGGTCAAGGCTGCGCAGTACGTCCGCAACCACCCGGGCGAGGTCTGCCCGGCCAAGTGGGAAGAGGGCGACGCCACCCTCGCCCCGTCGCTGGAGCTCGTCGGCAAGATCTGATTTCCCGACGGAATTCGTCCCGGTGGCGCGGGCCTCGTCCCGCACCACCGGGCGCCGTCCGGATCTCCTCGGCTCGAGCTGAGAAGTTCGCCGACTCCCCATTCCCACCGGTCACAGTTCTTCCACTTCTGGAGTTGATCCTCATGCTCGATGCCTCCCTCGCCGCCCAGCTCAAGTCGCTCCTCGAAAAGGTCACCCAGCCGATCGAGCTCGTGTCGTCCCTCGACGACCGGCCGAAGTCGAAGGAACTCGCCGACCTCCTCGACCAGATCGCCGGCATGTCCGACCTGGTCACCCACGTGCGCGACGGTGAAGCCACCCGTCGCCCCTCCTTCCTGATCCGCCGGGTCGGCACCGACATCGAGGTCGAGTTCGCCGGTATCCCGCTCGGCCACGAGTTCACCTCCCTCGTGCTCGCCCTGCTGCAGGTCGGCGGCCACCCCTCGAAGGAAGCCGCGGAACTGCTCGAGCAGGTGCGCGATCTCGACGGCGACTACCACTTCGAGACCTACTTCTCGCTGTCGTGCCAGAACTGCCCCGACGTGGTGCAGGCACTCAACACCATGTGCGTGATCAACCCGCGCATCAAGCACACCGCGATCGAAGGCTCCCTCTTCCAGGACGAGGTCGACGCCCGCCAGGTCATGGCCGTGCCCACCGTCTTCCTCAACGGCGAACTGTTCGGCTCCGGGCGCATGAACCTCGAGCAGATCGTCGGCAAGCTCGACAGCGGATCCGCCGAGCGCACCGCCGCCGCGATCAGCGAGAAGGATCCCTTCGACGTCCTCGTCGTCGGTGGTGGCCCGGCCGGCGCGACCGCCGCGATCTACGCCTCCCGCAAGGGAATCCGCACCGGCGTTCTTGCCGAGCGGTTCGGCGGCCAGGTGCTCGACACCATGGCCATCGAGAACTTCTCGTCGGTTCCCTACACCGAGGGCCCGAAGTTCGCCGCCGAGCTCGAGAACCACGTGCGTCAGTACGACGTCGACATCATGAACGTGCAGAAGGCCGCGAAGCTGACGCCCGCCGCCAACGAGGGCGGTCTGGTCGAGGTCGAACTCGAGAACGGCGCGCGGCTGCTCTCGCGCAGCGTCGTTCTTGCGACCGGCGCCCGCTGGCGCGCGATGAACGTGCCCGGCGAGCAGGAGTACCGCAACAAGGGCGTCACCTACTGCCCGCACTGCGACGGCCCGCTGTTCAAGGGCAAGCGTGTCGCGGTGATCGGCGGCGGCAACTCCGGCGTCGAAGCGGCCATCGACCTCGCCGGCGTCGTCGCCCACGTGACGCTCATCGAGTTCGACTCGGTGCTGCGCGCCGACGAGGTGCTGCAGCGCAAGCTTCGCAGCCTGCCCAACGTCGACATCGTCACCAGCGCGCTGACCACCGAGGTCCTCGGCGACGGTTCCAAGGTCACCGGCCTGGTCTACACCGACCGCACCACCGACGAGTCGAAGACCGTCGACCTGGACGGCGTGTTCGTGCAGATCGGCCTGCTGCCCAACACCGACTGGCTCTCCGGCACCGTCGATCTCAGCCCGCGCGGCGAGATCGTCGTCGACGCCCACGGCCGCACCTCGGTGCCGGGCGTGTTCGCCGCCGGCGACTGCACGACCGTCCCGTTCAAGCAGATCATCGTCGCCGCCGGCGCGGGTGCGACCGCCGCGCTCAGCGCGTTCGACCACCTGATCCGCACGAGCTCCCCGGCCGAGGCCGAGGAGACCGTCGCGGCGACCGTCTGACGGTAACCAGCGCAAGATCCACAGTGGCCGCTGCCCTCACGGGCGGCGGCCACTGTGCTGTCCGGCAAGCGATTTCGCTACAATGCCGCCGCAGTCTCGGCGGCCACCCGGGTGGCGAACTCGGCGAGTGCCGCCGCGAGCTCGTCGCGCGCCGACAGCTGTGGTGCATGATCGCTGTCCAGCGTGACGACCCGCGCGCCCGGCACCAGCCGCTGCATCTCGCGCTGCGTCACGATCGGCACCGAACGATCCAGTGTCGCTTCGACATACAGGCGCGGAACGGACCCGAAGCGCTCGGGGGTCCACGTCGGGGCCATGAGCCGCGCCGTCTCGAGTTGCGGCACGAGCCGACGCGCGGCACCGATCGCATCGGCGACCGCGGCCTCGTGGAAGAACACCGCCGCGCCCGCTTCCGGCGGCACCACCGTGCCGCGACCGTCCGCGGTCGGCTGCAGCCACGCCGAGATCCCGACCGGCGGTACGAGATCCAGGCTGTCGCACAGCATCCCGAAATCCATGCCGGAGGGCAGCATCATGCCCGCGACGTAGGCGACGCCCGCGACCCTTTCGGGCAGCATCTCGGCGACCTGGGTGACGACGATGCCGCCACCGGAATGCCCGACGAGCACGACCGGCTCGTCGATTCCACGAACCCGGTCGGCGACGTGGGCCGCGACGTCGTCGAGCGTGACGTCGTCGTCGCCCCAGGCACCGACGCCGGGCAGCGCGAGCGGGTGCGGAGTGTGCCCGGCTGCCCGCAGCGGCCCGAGCATCGTGTCCCACACCCACGGCCCGGCCCAGGCGCCGTGCACCAGGACGACATGGCTCACGGCGTCGCCGTGTTTCCTGCGGCGGCCAGCACGCGCGCGGCCTCGCGGACCGCGGCGGTGTTCGGCTTGCCGTGCCGGGAGCCTGCCAGCTTCGCCTTGATGTGGTCGCGGACGACGATGGGCTCGTAGGGTTCCTCGCCCTCGTCCACGAAGCCGGGGAGGGTCGCGATCACCGCGTCGACGTTGCCGTCGTGGAAGAACGCGGCCGAGCGACGGCGCGTGATGGTGCCGTCGACGATCGGCGGCTTGACGCGGTGCAGGGTCGAGCGCCACCGGTCGTTGGTGAGACGGGCGGTGAGGTCGCCGAGGTTGATCAGGAGCGCACCGTCGCGCGGTGCCACGTCGTGCCACACCCCGTCGCTGCCGAGTACCTGCAGCCCGGCGACGTTGTCGGCCCACAGCACCGTGACGATGCCGAAGTCGGTGTGCTCGCCCATGCCGGTGAGGTCGCCGTCGAGGGTGACGGTGCCTTCCGGCAGCGCGTAGTTGTTCAGGCGCAGCACGTCGATGGAGTGGTCGGTGAGGGCGTCGAAGAAGTCCGGGGCCTGGCCGAGGGCGTCGGCGAAGATGCGGGTGAGCGTGCGCGCGACGCGGGACGCCTCCCCGAAGTACCGCTGCACGCGGGGCTCGAAACCGTCGATGTCGGGCCAGAGATTGATGCCGTAGTCGGATTCGGACAACCCCAGTCCGGGGAACGAACGGGCTTCGACACCGATGTTGTAGGCCTCGAAGAAGTCGTTCATGCGGCCGGCGGATTCGACACCGAGGCTCAGGGACAGCGATTCGCTCTTCGGCGGGCTGTATCCGCGGTTCGCTCCCTCCACCCGGTAGGCCTTCTTGTCGTCGAGCGGAAGCCCGAAGAACTCGTCCATGGCACCGGTGAGTCCGTCGACGACGTCATCGGAAATCCCGTGCCCCACGATCTGGACGAAACCGACACTGCTGCAGGCTTCGTCGATCAGGCGGGCCACCCGGGCGCGTTCGTTGTCCGGGCCCGCGGTCACGTAGGGGGAGATGTCGATGGTCGGGACCTCGAACGGGTCAGACGGTTGCATGAACGGCTCCTGGGGTGGAAGGGGTACCGGCCGAGGTGACGGGGGCCGGCGTGCCGGGCTCGGGAGCGTCGGGGCCGGCGACGGCCGCGCGGGCCATGCTCCCGAGCCGAGTGTGGTTGAACAGCAGGTTGAGTCCGAACGCGGTGAGGGCGGCGAGGGTGATGCCGCTGCCGAGCAGGATCTGCGCGGAGGACGGGAACTTCTCGAACATCCCCTCGGCGAGTTCCGGCACGAGGCCGACCCCGACGGCGACCGCGGCGATCGTGGTGTTGATGCGATCGGACAGGTCCACCCGGCGCAGGGTGTTGATGCCGACGACCGCGACGGTGGCGAACAGGATCAGGCCGACACCGCCGACCACCGGTTTCGGCAGGCCCGCCACGACCGCCCCGACCTTGGGGAGGGCGCCGAGCAGCACGAGGATCACGCCGCTGGTCGCGGTGACGTAGCGGCTGTACACGCGGGTGGTCGCGACCGCGCCGACGTTCTGGGTGAAGACGGTGTCGACGAACGCGTTGAAGATGCCACCGAGGACAGCGGACAGGCCGTCGCCGGCGAGACCGCGCGCGATGTCGCCCTTGCCGACCGGCTTGCCGGTGATCTCGCTGACCGCCAGCATGCTCGCGGTGGATTCGGCGAACACGACCGCGATGACGATGCTCATGGCCACCACCGCGGTGATCGGGAACTCGGGGGCGCCGAAGTGGAACGGGGTGGGGATTCCCACCCAGGCGCTTCCGGCGACGCCGCCGAGATCGATCAGGCCCATGGGCAGCGCGATGATCGTGCCGACGACCAGCGCGAGGAGCACACCGAGCTGCGACCAGATTCCGCGGCCGAGGCAGATGAAGCCGATCGCGACGGCCATGACGGCGACGGCGAGCGCGATGTGCGACGGCGACGCGTAGGTGGGGGAGGTGGGGTCGTTGCCGATGATCAGGCCACCTGCGACGCCGATCAGCGAGATGCCGACGACGGTGAGGACCGCGCCGGTGACGAGCGGCGGGAAGAACCGGATGACCTTGGCGAACGGATAGGCCAGGGCCAGGCCGACGATGCCGCCGACGAGCATCGAGCCGTACACGGCCTGCAGCCCGTATTCGTTGGCGATGAGGATCATCGGCGTCAGGCCGGCGAAGGTCGCACCGCACACGATCGGAAGCCGCACACCGGCGAGCTTGCCGACACCGAGGCTCTGGACGATCGTGATCACGCCGGCGATCAGCAGGTCCGCGCTGATGAGCATGGCGATGGTGTCACGGTCGAGACCGACTGCGGCGCCGAACACCAGGGGCACGGTGATGCACCCGGTGTACATGATCAGGACGTGCTGGATGCCGAACGCGAGCTGCCGGACGAACGGCAACCGGGTGTCGACCGGATGTGCAGTGGCCATGCGCAACTCCAACCGGGTGGGAATCCATGTCCCTGCAGTTCTATCCCCACCCGGTTACCGCCGCGCGACCGAATGTTTCGTCCGGGTAATCGATGTCCCGATTGCGAAAATTCAGACGAGCGTGCCGTGCACCCGCAGCCGCGCGATGCCACCGTCCGGGTAGACGTCCAGCCGGACGTACCGCAACGGACGGTCCGCGTCGACCCGGAACCGGTGCCGGCAGTCCGGCAGCAGCTCGACGCGCGGAACCAGCGTCACCCACGCGGACTCGTCGGAAAGCGATGCCTCGTCGGCTGTTCCGCTCAACCGTGCCCAACCGGGTGCGTTGCCGACGAAGTACGACGTGTCGATCTCGACGTGTTCGATCATCCCCGCGCCGACCAGCCTCACGACGACGTGGTCGTTCCCGTCGTCGCGGCGGCGGGCGTTCTCCCATCCCTCACCCATGTGCCGGGCGCGGCCGAGACCGAGGATGTTGCGCGGCGACGAGTAGAAGCGGTTCGAGCAGTCCACGACATCCCCGCCGTTCTCGAGCGCGGCGAGATCGATGGTGCCGCGCAGGAACGCCGGATCCGGTCGCGGTTCCCCGTGGATCCGCAGCCGAGCCACCCCACCGTCGGGAAAGATGTTGAGCCGCACATGGGTCCACCGCTTCTCGCTCTGCACCGGGAAACTGTTCGCGGTATCACCCTGCAACTCGACCTTGTCGAGGATCGGTTCCCACTCGGCTTCCTGCAACTGCGCCGCGTTCGGATATCCCTCGACGCAGATTCCGTCGATCGAGGCGAACGGCGGATAGTTGCCGGTGAACCACGCGGTGTCGATCACGACGCCGCGCACCACGCCGGGCACCCCGAGTCGCACGATCGCGAAGTCGTGCCCGGGTTCGCGCCGGCGTCGCGTCTCCCAGCCGTCGTACACCTTGCCCTTGTGCCCGAAGTCGCTCGTGTCGTGCGCCGCGGGTTCGGGATCGACGAGATTCTCACGCTCCGCGAACAATTCGTCGTTCGCGTACATCACCGATCCGGCCAAGGCGCGTGACGCGAGATCGGGCAGTTGCAGGAAATCA
>Ga0182740_1000378_pt1 | contig 55298 bp, 50 predicted proteins | sample eDN5th37CKraftBY_FD_128872 | JGI IMG/M metagenome (GOLD analysis project Ga0182740, IMG submission 128872) | Enriched backyard soil microbial communities from Emeryville, California, USA - eDNA 5th pass 37_C Kraft BY (version 2) (version 2) | ecosystem: Environmental > Terrestrial > Soil >...
CGAACTGCGCCGGGCGGGCGATGTGCTCGCGCAGCTCGACCAGCGGGATCGAGGAGGTGTTGCTGGTCAGCAGCGCGTCGGCCTTCATCTTCGGCTCCAGCGACTGGTACAGCTCGCGCTTGGCCTCCGGGTTCTCGATGATCGCCTCGATCACCAGGTCGGCGCGGGCCACGCCGTCGCCGGCCAGGTCGGCCTTCAGCCGCGCCGCCACGTCCGGGCGCTTGGCCGGGTCCTTCACCTTTTTCTCGAACAGCGCCTGCGCGCGGGCCATGGCCGGATCGATGAAACGCTGCTCGCGGTCCTGCAGGGTCACATCGAACCCTTTGTAAGCTGCCCACGCGGCGATGTCACCGCCCATCACCCCGGCGCCGACCACGTGCACGTGCCTGATGTCCGCGCTCTTGCCACCCAGCGCCTTGAGCCGCTCGGTCAGGAAGAAGATGCGGATCAGGTTGCGCGCGGTCGCGCCGCCGGCCAGCTTGACCACCGCGCGGCGCTCGGCGTCCAGCCGCTTGTGGATATTGCCGCCGCCACTGCGCTCCCACGTCGAGATCAGCGCATACGGGGCCGGGTAGTGCTCCTTCTTCGCCTTGCGCGCGACCTGCTTGACCATCTGCGGGGCGAGGATCTGGCGCGCCAGCCAGGTGTTGGTCAGCCATGCGCCGGCGCGCTGCTTGAATGGCCGGGTGGTGCCGGACTGCGCCAGCGCCACCGCCGCGTCCAGCAGCACCGCCGGCGCGGCGACCTTGTCGACCAGGCCGATGCCGCGCGCGGCCGAGGCCGACAGCGTGCGCCCGGTCAGCATCATGTCCATCGCCGCCGGGGCACCGACCAGCCGCGGCAGGCGCGCGCTGCCACCCCAGCCGGGGAAGATGCCCAACTGGGTTTCCGGCAGGCCGATGCGGGTGGAGGCATCGTTGGAGGCGACGCGGTAGCGGCAGGCCAGCGCCAGCTCGGTGCCGCCGCCCAGGCAGTGGCCGTGGATCGCGGCGACGGTCGGGCAGGGCAGTTCGGCCAGCTTCTGGTAGACGCTCTGGCCGCGGCGGATGGCGTCGTTGACCGTGCCGCGGCGGTCGAATTCCTGGAATTCCTTGAGGTCGGCGCCGGCGATGAAGCCGGCGGCCTTGGCCGAACGGATCACCACGCCCTTGGGCGGGTCGATCGCCAGCCGCTCGACGATGTCGCCCAGTTCCAGCAGCACGTCCTGCGACATCGCGTTGACCGGGCTGTCGTGGCGGTCCAGCGCGAGCACGACGATGCCGTCGTCGCGGATTTCGGCCTGCCAATGCGTGAAGCGGAGCCCATCGAAACCTGAAAGCATGGGACGTTCCATCCGGTTGTGTATGGAGAAGGTCGCTATGATCCTGAGGTTGTTTCCCCGGCGTCAAATCCCAATGCTTGGGAAGCGTAGGGTGTTCGTGCCGGCGGTCAGTGCCGACAGGCTAACCGAACGCAAGTTAAAAGCCGGTGCGGCGGCCCGTGGACGGGGCGCTGAACTTTTCCCGCGAACAGCGGTCATATCGCCCGACGTCGGTTGGGCTGACAGGAGTGCGGCCCCGCATGGCCGAGGTTGAAACACCACAGGAGCTGGATCTGGAGCTGGTCCGGCGCGTGCAGCGCGGCGAGAGCGCGGCGTTCGATGTCCTGGTGCGCAAGTACCAGCACCGCATCGTCGCGTTGATCGGGCGCTACATCGCCGACTGGAGTGAATGTCAGGACGTGGCCCAGGACACTTTCGTGCGCGCCTACCGCGCGATCGGGAATTTCCGTGGCGACGCCCAGTTCTATACCTGGTTGCATCGCATCGCAGTGAATACCGCAAAGAACCACCTGGCCGCGCACAACCGGCGCCCGCCCACCGACGACGTCGAGATCGGCGACGCCGAGCATTTCGACGGCGGTACCCGGCTGCGCGACACCGACACGCCCGAGCGCGAGCTGATGCGCCAGGAACTGGAACAGACCGTGATGAAGGCGGTCGACGCGCTTCCCGAGGAGCTGCGCTCGGCCATCACGCTGCGCGAGGTGGAAGGCATGAGTTACGAGGAAATCGCACAGAAGATGGGCTGCCCGATCGGCACCGTGCGTTCGCGGATATTCCGCGCCCGCGAGGCCATCGATACCCAACTGCGCCCCCTGCTGGATACCGCCAGCGCCACCCGTGAGCGGAGCCGCGCATGAGTACCTCCCACGACATCGACGGTTTCACCGAGGCCCCGGCCGACAAGTTCGAGCTCCACTACCGGCAGCAGCTGTCGGCGCTGGTGGACGGCGAACTGGCGACTGACCAGGCGCGCTTCCTGCTGCGCCGGCTGGAACACGACGCCGAGCTGTCCGCCTGCCAGGAACGCTGGCAGGTGCTGGGCGACGTGCTGCGCGGGCATGCCTGCGCCCCGGCGCCGGCCGGTTTCGCGCAGGGCGTGCAGGCCGCCATCGCCGCCGATGCGGCACGGCATGGCCCGTTGCCGGCGCCGCAGCACGTGGCGCGCCGTGGCTGGAAGCGCTGGGGCGGCGGCGCCGCGCTGGCCGCTTCGGTGGCCGCGGTGGCCTTGTTCATGGCCCGCGAACAGTTGCCGGAAACCGCACCGGTCGCGCCGCAGACGGTGATCGCCACCACCGCGCAGTTGCCGGCACCGGCCGAGGCGCCCGGGATTGCCGATGCCGACGCCGGGCTCGCCGTCGCCGCGCCGGTGGTGGCCGCGGTGGCGGTACGCCGCGCCGATGCCAGGCGCGGCAGCGCCACCCGCACCCGGCAGATGGCGCGTGGCGCGGCGGCGCGGCTGGCCGAGCCGGAGCGCGCGGTCGCCGCGGCGCAGGCGCCGGAGGTTCCGCTGTTGCAGCAGAACCGGAACCCCTTCGCCAACGCCGCCGGCACCCTGCAGGCCCGCCCGTGGCCGCGCTCGCCGCTGTCGCCGGTGCTGTCGCAGGGCAGTCTCAACGCCAGCTTCCCGGCACAGGAGCGGGGTACGACGTTCTACCCGTTCGAACCGCGGCCGCAGATGCTGCAGGACCTGCCTGCCGGGCACGAGCCGCCACTGCCGCAGCACTGAACCTGCGGCCGCCGTTGCCGCGCCGGATTTTCCCGATTCCGCTGCCGGGCGATGGGCGCCCGGCGGCAGGTGATGCCCTTGATTCCCGAACCGGAGGCTCGAAACCGATGACCCACCGTATCCACACGCGGCTGTTTGGCCTGCTGGCGATGACCCTGCCGCTGGCCGCCTGCGCCCAGAGCGAGGCCCCGGCCGCGCCGACCGAACAGGCGATCGCCCCGCGCTCCGCCGCCCCTGCGCCGCAGCTGGTCAGCGGCCTGCCGGACTTCACCCAGCTGGTCGACCAGGTCGGGCCGGGCGTGGTGAACGTCGAGACCGTCATCGGCGCGCGCCGCAATCCGCGCATGGCCGGCGCCGGGCGGCCGGACATGGACCAGTTGCCCGAGTTCTTCCGGCGCTTCTTCGGCCCGGATTTCCAGATGCCCGACGACGCGCCGGACAACACCCCGCGCGGCCGCGGCATGGGCTCGGGCTTCATCATCTCCGCCGACGGCTACGTGCTGACCAACCACCACGTCATCGACGGCGCCGAGACGGTCAAGGTCAAGCTCAGCGACCGCCGCGAGTTCGACGCCAAGGTGGTCGGCAGCGACGCGCAGTACGACGTGGCGCTGCTGAAGATCGACGCCAAGGGCCTGCCGACCGTGCGCGTGGGCGACTCCAACACGCTCAAGCCGGGGCAGTGGGTGGTGGCGATCGGCTCGCCGTTCGGGCTGGACCACTCGGTCACCGCCGGCATCGTCAGCGCCACCGGCCGCAGCAACCCGTATGCCGAGCAGCGCTACGTGCCGTTCATCCAGACCGACGTGGCGATCAACCAGGGCAACTCCGGCGGCCCGCTGCTCAACACCCGCGGCGAGGTGGTCGGCATCAACTCGCAGATCTTCTCCGCCTCCGGCGGCTACATGGGCATCAGCTTCGCGATCCCGATCGACCTGGCGATGAACGCGGTGGAGCAGATCAAGAAGAGCGGCAAGGTCAGCCGCGGCCAGCTGGGCGTGGTGGTGCAGCCGATCGACGCGCTCAAGGCGCAGGCGCTGGGCATGCCGGACAGCCGTGGCGCGCTGGTCAACCAGATGGTCGAGGATTCGGCCGCGGCCAAGGCGGGTGTGCAACTGGGCGACGTGATCCGTTCGGTCAACGGCACCGAGGTTGGCGCTTCCAGCGACCTGCCGCCGCTGATCGGCGCCATGCCGCCGGGCAGCAAGGTCCGGCTGGGCATCCTGCGCGACGGCAAGCAGCGCGAGATCACCGTCACCCTGACCGAACTGGCCGAGGACGCGGCCCGTGCCGCCAACGCGCCGGCCGGCGCCGGCGAGGATGCGCCGCAGGCCGGCGCCAATGCCCTGCTGGGGCTGGAGGTGGCCGACCTGACCGCCGCCGAGCGCAAGCAACTGGGGCTGGAGGCCGGCGAGGGCGTGCGCATCACCCGGGTCAACAGCCAGGCCGCGCGCGAGGCACGGCTGGCGCCGGGCATGGTGGTGCTGCAGGTCGGGCGCACGGCGGTGGGCAGCGTGGCCGCGCTCAACCGCGAACTGGCCGGCTACAAGAAGGGCGACGTGGTGATGCTGCTGGTGCGCAGCGGCGGCAACAGCGCCTTCATCGCGGTCCGTGCCGGCGGCTGAGCTGGCATCTCAAGCCCCTCTCCTATCGGGGTGAGAGGGGCAGTTTGCGAGCCACTGGTTCGCTGCCCCACGAACGCCCTTGCGCCAGCGCAAGGGCCGGGGCGTGGAGCGGGGGCTGGGGTGAGGGTATGGGCGAAGCCCAGTGATGTTTGCTGCCGAGGCTTCGCCCGTACCCTTATCCGCCCCTTGCATGCCGCTCCTGCGGCATGCCCTTCGGGCCGGCTTTGCCGTCCGCTTCGGCATCCTGCCTCGCGAGCGGGGCACCTTCTCCCAAGGGGAAAAGGGATTCACGGGGCCACGCATGCGATAATCCGCCGCTTTCCTGACGACGCGCCGCGCCGCCGCCACCTTATATGCCTGCCGATCCAATGCGGAACATCCGCAACTTCTCCATCATCGCCCACGTCGACCACGGCAAATCCACCCTGGCCGACCGCATCATCCAGCTCTGTGGTGGCCTGACCGCGCGCGAGATGGAAGCGCAGGTGCTCGACAACAACCCGATCGAGCGCGAACGCGGCATCACCATCAAGGCGCAGTCGGTGTCGCTGCCGTACACCGCGCGCAATGGCGAAACCTATTACCTGAACTTCATCGACACCCCCGGGCACGTCGACTTCTCCTATGAAGTCAGCCGCTCGCTGGCCGCCTGCGAGGGCGCGCTGCTGGTGGTGGACGCCGCCCAGGGCGTGGAGGCGCAGTCGGTGGCCAACTGCTACACCGCGGTCGAGATGGGCCTGGAAGTGGTGCCGGTGCTGAACAAGATCGACCTGCCCACCGCCGACACCGAGCGCGCCAAGGCCGAGATCGAGGCGGTGATCGGCATCGACGCCTCCGACGCGGTGGCGGTCAGCGCCAAGACCGGGCTGAACGTGGAGGAGGTGCTGGAGGCCATCGTCCACCGCATCCCGCCGCCGGCCCCGCGCGACACCAACAAGCTGCAGGCGCTGATCATCGACTCGTGGTTCGACAACTACCTGGGCGTGGTGTCGCTGGTGCGGGTCATGCAGGGTGAAGTGAAGACCGGCGACAAGCTGCTGGTGATGTCCACCGGCCGCAACCACCAGGTCGACGCGGTGGGCGTGTTCACGCCCAAGCGCAAGGTCACCGGCAAGCTGTCGGCCGGCGAGGTGGGCTGGATCACCGCCTCGATCAAGGACGTGCATGGCGCCCCGGTCGGCGACACCCTCACCTTGGCAGGCGACCCGGCCCCGGCGCCGCTGCCCGGCTTCCAGGAAATGCAGCCGCGCGTGTTCGCCGGCCTGTTCCCGGTCGACGCCGAGGACTACCCGGACCTGCGCGAGGCGCTGGACAAGCTGCGCCTGAACGACGCCGCGCTGCGTTTCGAGCCGGAAAGCTCCGAGGCGATGGGCTTCGGCTTCCGCTGCGGCTTCCTCGGCATGCTGCACATGGAGATCGTGCAGGAGCGGCTGGAGCGCGAGTACGACCTGGACCTGATCAGCACCGCGCCGACCGTGGTCTACGAGGTGCTCAAGAGCGACGGGTCCATCGTGATGATGGACAACCCGGCCAAGCTGCCGCCGGTCAACCAGGTCGAGGAGATCCGCGAGCCGATCATCCGCGCCAACGTGCTCACCCCCGAGGAGTACATCGGCAACATCATCAAGCTGTGCGAGGAGAAGCGCGGCACCCAGCTTGGCATCAACTACCTGGGCAGCCAGGTGCAGATCAGCTACGAGCTGCCGATGGCCGAGGTGGTGCTGGACTTCTTCGACAAGCTCAAGTCGGTCAGCCGCGGCTACGCCTCGCTGGACTACCACTTCGTGCGCTTCGAGGCCGGCCCGTTCGTGCGCGTGGACGTGCTGATCAACGGCGACAAGGTCGACGCGCTGTCGCTGATCGTGCACCGCAGCCACGCCGACCGCCGCGGCCGCGAGCTGTGCGAGAAGATGAAGGACCTGATCCCGCGGCAGATGTTCGACGTCGCCATCCAGGCCGCCGTCGGCTCGCAGATCATCGCCCGCACCACGGTCAAGGCGATGCGCAAGAACGTGTTGGCCAAGTGCTATGGTGGCGACGTTTCGCGCAAGAAGAAGCTGCTGGAGAAGCAGAAGGAAGGCAAGAAGCGCATGAAGCAGGTCGGCCGCGTGGAGATCCCGCAGGAAGCCTTCCTGGCCGTGCTGCAGATGGACAACAAGTGATGAAGCGGGGAGCGGTGAACAGGGAACGGGGAATGTCGGGATCCGGTGCGCCGGTACCGGTGGCGTCCCGTCCCATTCCCGAATCCCCGTTCCCTGTTCCCGCTTTTAGGAATTTCCATGAAATGGTTTGAAATCCTGCTGGTGGTGCTGACCCTCGGCTCCGGCATCGTCCTGCTGCTGGACAAGCTGTTCCTGGCCAAGCGCCGGGCGACCAAGGGCGGCCTGCTGGACAGCGAGGAGCCGGCCGTCGTCGATTACTCGCGCGCCTTCTTCCCGGTGCTGGCGGTGGTGCTGGTGCTGCGCAGCTTCATCGCCGAGCCGTACAAGATCCCGTCCAGCTCGATGATGCCCAACCTGCTGATCGGCGACTTCATCCTGGTCAACAAGTTCGCCTACGGCATCCGCCTGCCGATCACCAACACCAAGGTGATCCCGACCGGCGAGCCCCGGCGCGGCGACGTGGCGGTGTTCCAGTTCCCCGGCCACCCGGGCCAGCCCGACGACCCGCAGCGCGGCGAGAACTTCATCAAGCGCGTGATCGGCCTGCCGGGCGACCGCATCGGCTTCCACGGCGACACGCTGTCGATCAACGGCGAGCAGCTGAGCTACGAGGTCAAGGGCGAATACGTCGGCAAGGGCCGCGGCGCGGAGATGACCGGCGCCACCCTGCTGAGCGAGAACCTGCCGGGCCGCACCCACACCGTGCTGGAATACCTGGGCCGCGCCAACCCGGCCGGGCAGGGCGACTGGGAGGTGCCGCAGGGGTACTTCCTGGTGATGGGCGACAACCGAGACAACAGCGACGACGGCCGTTTCTGGGGCCTGCTGCCGGAGCACAACCTGCGCGGCAAGGCGTTCCTGATCTGGCTCAACTGCAGCGGCTGGTTCTGCAAGGACGGTTTCGAGCCCTCCCGCATCGGGTCGGGCATCCAGTAACGTAATGGCGTATCCGGGGAGAACACACACATGAATCGCAAGCAAGGTGGCATGACGCTGACGTCGTTCCTGGTGGTGCTGGCCGTGGTCGGCTTCGCGCTGTACGTGGGCATGAAGCTGTTCCCGATGTACCAGGAGTTCTACGCGGTCAAGACCTCGATGAAGGCACTGGCCAAGGAGCCGGGCAGCTCCGACCCGAACAAGGCGCAGGAAATGTTCTTCAAGCGCATGGACATGAACTATTCGGACAGCGTCAAGCGCGAGAACATCAAGTTCGACCGCATCGAAGGCGGAGTGCGCATGGTCGTCAAGTACGAAGTGCGCCGGCCGCTGGTCGGCAACCTGGACATCGTCGGGAATTTCGAGAATTCCCAGGATTTGACTGGCGGCGGCTTTTGAGCAGGACGTTCCATCGCGGTGACCTGATCGGCCACCCGTTCCGGGATCCGGGCCTGCTGCAGCAGGCCCTGACCCACCGCAGTGCCGGCGCTCCGCACAACGAGCGTCTGGAGTTCCTTGGCGACAGCATCGTCAACCTGCTGGTCGCCGAGGCGATGTACAGCCGCTGGCCCAAAGCCGACGAAGGCGCGCTGACTCGCGCGCGCTCGGCGCTGGTCTGCGAAAGCGCATTGGCCGTCCTTGCCCGCACGCTGGAGCTGGGCGAACGCCTGACCCTGGGGCCGGGCGAGATGAAGTCCGGCGGCCACCGCCGCGATTCGATCCTCGCCGACGCCTTCGAGGCGGTGGTGGCGGCGATCTACCTGGACGCCGGCTTCGAGGCCTGCCGCGCGCGGGTACTGCCGTGGTTCGAGCAATCGATGGCGGCGGTGCCGGTCGGCAAGCCGGAAAAGGACCCAAAAACCCGCCTGCAGGAATGGCTGCAGGCGCGGCAGAAGCCGCTGCCGGCCTACGAGCTGGTGGCCGAGAGCGGCGACGACCACGCGCGGCATTTCCACGTGCGCTGCAACGTGGCCGACCCGGCGTTGACCACCGAAGGCGAGGGCAGCTCGCGGCGGCTGGCCGAACAACAGGCGGCCGCGGCCGCGATCGAGCAACTGGATTCCAAGTGAACGACACCTCTACCCATCGCTGTGGCAGCGTCGCCGTCATCGGCCGCCCCAACGTCGGCAAATCGACCCTGACCAATGCGCTGGTCGGCGCCAAGGTCAGCATCGTCTCCAACCGCCCGCAGACCACCCGCCACCGCCTGCTCGGCATCGCCACCTTCCCCGAGGGACAGCTGGTGCTGGTGGACACGCCCGGACTGCACCGCCAGCAGAAGCGGGCGATGAACCGGGTGATGAACCGTGCCGCGCGCAGCTCGCTGGAAGGCGTGGACGCCGGCCTGCTGGTGATCGAGGCCGGGCGCTGGGACGAGGAGGACACGCTGGCCTTCAACGTGCTGCGCGACGCCGGCATCCCGGTGGTGCTGGTGGTCAACAAGGTCGACCGGCTGAAGGACAAGGGCGCGTTGCTGCCGTTCCTGCAGCAGGTCACCGACGGCCGCGACTTCGCCGCGGTGCACCCGATTTCCGCGCAGAAGCGCAACGGCCTGGAAGCGCTGGTGGGCGACGTGCTCAAGCTGCTGCCGGAAGCCCCGCCGATGTTCGGCGAGGACGAGATCACCGACCGCAGCCAGCGTTTCCTGGCCGGCGAGCTGGTGCGCGAGCAGCTGATGCGCCAGCTCGGCGAGGAACTGCCCTATGCCACCACCGTGGAGATCGAGCGCTTCGCCGAGGACGGCAACCTGCTGCGCATCGGCGCGGTGATCTGGGTCGAGCGCGAAGGCCAGAAGGCCATCGTCATCGGCAAGGGCGGCGCGCGCTTGAAGGACATCGGCGCGAAGGCGCGGATGCAGATGGAGCGCCTGTTCGGCGCCAAGGTATTCCTGGAAACCTGGGTGCGCGTGCGCGAAGGCTGGTCGGACGACGAAGCCGCGCTGAAGGCGTTCGGGTACGAGTGAGGCAGGGAAGAAGCGGGGAGCGGGGGAACAGGGAATGATGGTTTGCGGGCAGCCGCATCCGGCTGCCCCGATCAATGATCGGTTCCGCTGTTTCCCTGTTTCGGCTGATGTGGCCTGGTTGGAAAGCGGCCGAAGGTTTGCCAACCTCCAGCCGCGGCCCGGCTCCATTCCCTGTTCCCCCATTCCCGGCTCCACCCCCATGCGCTTCGACGACCAACCCGGCTATGTCCTGCACGCGCGCCCCTGGCGCGAAACCAGCCTGCTGGTGGAAGTGCTGACGCAGGAGCACGGCCGCGTCGGCCTGCTGGCGCGCGGGGTGCAGGGGCCGAAGAAACAGGCGCTGCGCGCGGCCTTGCAGCCGCTGCAATCGATCCGTTTCGACGCGGTGCTGGCCGGCGAACTGGCGCAGCTGCGCCGCGCCGAAAGCCAGGATGCCGCGCCGCGCCTGCATGGCCACGCCATGCTGGCGGCGTTCTACGTCAACGAACTGGTGCTGCGGCTGGCCCCGCGCCACGATCCGCTGCCCGAGCTGCACCACGCCTATGGCGAAATCCGCCAGCAGTTGGGGGAGGCCGGCGGACTGGCATGGTCGCTGCGCCGTTTCGAGCGCGACCTGCTCGACGCGCTGGGTTTCGGTTTCGACTGGGCCCATGCCGCCGACGGGCAGCCGATCGACCCGGCTGCGCGCTACCGCCTCGACCCGCAGGAAGGCCCGCTGCGGCTGCTCAGCGAACGCAATGCCGGCGAGTGGCGCGGGCTGGCCACCGGCACCGCGCTGCTGGCGCTGGCGGAGGACCGCCTGCCGGCGGCCGCCGACCTGGCCAGCCTGCGCCTGCAGATGCGCGCGGTGCTGCTGCACCATCTGGGCGGGCGCGGGCTCAAGTCGTGGGAGATGCTGGGCGATCTGGCGCGCGGCAACGGCTGAAGTGCGCGCCGTCACCAACGCAATGCGTAGGTACGGGGCTTGCCCCGTACGGCACTTTCCCGGTGAAGCCCCATGCGGGGCAAGCCCCGCATCTACAAGGGGTTCCAGGCTCTCGCCCCTTGCCGACGTGGGCTCTCTCAATGGTGGAGCAGGGCATTCACCGCCGCGTCGAACTGCCGCCGCGCCATGTCCGAGTCCGGGGCCTGGTGCAGTTGCCGCACCGCACTGCCAAGCCGCGACGCGCCGACGAACCCGCAACTGGCCTGCAGCCGGTGCAGCTGTGCGCGTAGTGCACCGGTGTCATGCTGTTGCAAAGCCGAGGACACTGCGGCGCGGGCCCCGGGCAGTTCGGTCATGAACAACTCGCGCAGCGCGACCACGTGCGCGCCCTGGCCGTTCAGCGCCTGCAACGCCGCGCTTTCGTCCCAGTCCGGCGCTTCCGCGGTCGGGGCGGTGGCCCCGGCCAGCGCTTCGCGGACGCTGGCGAGCAGGGCGCTGCCGGCGAGCGGCTTGAGCAGCACGCGGTCGAAACCGGCCCTCAGCAGCGCCTGCCGGGTTTCCGGGCTGGTGTCGGCGGTGTGCGCCAGCGCCGGCACGCCGGCCTGCCGGGTGCGCAGGTAGCGCAGCAGTTCCGGGCCGGTGCCGTCGGGCAGGTTGGCGTCGACCAGCCACAGGGCATGGCGATTGGCCTGCGCCAGTTGGCGGGCATCGGCAAGCGAGGCGGCGGTGTCCACCGTGGCCGGCAAGGCCATCAGCGTGGTGTGGAAGAAAGCCTGGCTGGTCGCGTCATCCTCGACCAGCAACAGGCGCGGCGGGTTGGCCTGCTGTTGCGTATTCATCTGCTGCCTCCATGTCAGCCATGCGCCGCATCATTGGCGATGCGCGGCAGGCTTGCAATAGACGGAAGTCACGCCTGCCACATCTGCGACAATGGCGCCCCTTTTTGCCCGCAGCCGTCCGCCACGTGGCCCGATCCCGTTCCCGCATAGACAAGACCCCGTTCCAGACCGACATCCTCGACCTCAGCCACGACGGCCGCGGCGTCGCCCGCCGCGAAGGCGAGGGCGGCAAGGTGACCTTCGTGGCCGGCGCGCTGCCCGGCGAGACGGTGATGGCCGAGCAGACCGGCAAGAGCCGCCATTTCGACGAAGCCCGGACGGTGGAAGTGCTCAAGGCCTCGCCGCAGCGGGTGCAGCCGCGCTGCCCGCATTTCGGCGTGTGCGCCGGCTGCGTGCTGCAGCACCTGGAGGAAGGCCAGCAGATCGTCGCCAAGCAGCGGGTGCTGATGGACAACCTGGCCCGCATCGGCCACGTCAGTCCCGGCGCGGTGCTGCCGCCGCTGGTCGGTGCGAACTGGGGTTACCGGCGCAAGGGCCGGTTCTCGGTGCGCCGCGTCGAGAAGAAGGACAAGACCCTGGTGGGCTTCCGCGAGCAGGACCCGCGCTTCGTCGCCGATTTGTCGCAGTGCCTGACCGTGATCCCCGAAATCGGCACCAGGGTGTCGGCGCTGTCGGCGTTCATTGAAACGCTGGACGGCAGGCGCGACATCCCGCAGATCGAGTTCATCGGCGGCGATGCCGCCATCGCCCTGACCGTGCGCCACCTGCAGCCGCTGTCCGACGCCGACAGGCAAGCGTGGCAGGCATTTGGCGAAGAACACGGTTTCGCCATCTACCTGCAGCCCGGTGGTCTGGAAACGGTGCATCCACTGTGGCCGGCCGAGGGCGTGCCGCTGTCGTTCGCGCTGCCGCAGTGGAACGTGGAACTGGCGTTCCGCCCGCTGGATTTCATCCAGGTCAACGCCACGCTCAACGAGAAGATGATCGCGCACGCATTGGCGCTGCTGGATGCGCAGCCCGACGAGCGCGTGCTCGACCTGTTCTGTGGGCTGGGCAACTTCACCCTGCCGCTGGCGCGCACCGTGCGCGAGGTGGTGGGCGTGGAGGGCGAGGCCGGGCTGGTGGCGCGGGCGAAGGAAAACGCGCAGCGCAACGGTCTGGACAACGCCCAGTTCTTCGCCGCCGATCTCACGCAGGACCAGCGCAACGCGCCGTGGATGCGGCAGGGCTTCGACAAGCTGCTGCTCGACCCGCCGCGTTCGGGTGCCATCGACGTGCTGCAGCAGCTGCCGCTCAAGCAGTTCAAGCGCATCGTCTACGTCAGCTGCCATCCCGGCTCGCTGGCGCGCGATGCCGGCTATCTGGTCAACGAGCAGGGCTTCACCCTGGTCAGCGCCGGGGCGATGGACATGTTCCCGCATACCGCGCACGTGGAAAGCATCGCGGTGTTCGAGAAAAATTGAATCCGCGCACATGGATGTGCGCCGCTCTTGCGAGGGATTCGCATCAATGAATCCGCGCACATGGATGTGCGCTGCTTTTGTGGAGGGCTCACGTCAACGAGGTTTTGAATGGGCATCGAAATCGAGCGCAAGTTCCTTGTCACCAATGACGACTGGCGTGCCGCCGCGCATCAGGTCATCCCGATGGCACAGGGCTACATCAACGACATCGCGGCGATGGACAGTGGTGCACAGAAGGCCTCGGTGCGGGTGCGCATACAGGGCGATGCCGCCTACCTGAACATCAAGTCGCGCGAGCTCGGCCATACCCGGCAGGAGTTCGACTACCCGATCCCGGTGGGCGAGGCGCGGCAACTGCTGGCGCTGTGCGTCGGCGGGTTGGTCGACAAGCGCCGCCACCTGGTCAACCACGGCGGCCTGCTGTGGGAAGTGGACGAGTTCCTCGGCGACAACGCCGGGCTGGTGGTGGCCGAGGTGGAACTGCAAAGCGCCGACCAGCCGTTCGACAAACCCGGTTGGGCCGGCGCCGAGGTCACCGACGCGCCGCGCTACTACAACCTCGCGCTGGCCTCGCATCCATACAGCCAATGGCGCGCCGACGAGCGCGCCTGACCCGCAGGAGGAATCCCCCATGCGCATCGACATCTGGTCCGACGTGGTCTGCCCGTGGTGCTGGATCGGCAAGCACCGCTTCCGGCGCGCGCTGGAACTGATGGGCGACAAGGCGCCGCAGGTGGAGGTGCACTGGCATCCGTTCCTGCTCGACCCCGAGGCCGACGCCACGCCGGTGCCGTTGCGGCAGGCCTATGCCGCCAAGTTCGGTGGCGCCGAGCGCGCCGGGCAGATGCTGGCGCAGACCCAGGACACCGCGCGGGCCGAGGGCCTGCCGATGGACTTCGAACGGGGGCAGGTGCGGATCACCACCCTGCCGGCGCACCGGCTGCTGTGGCTGGCCGGGCGCGAGGGCGTGCAGGACGCCGTGGGCGAGGCCCTGTTCCGCGCGCATTTCGCCGAAGGCCGCAACCTTGCCGACCCGCAGGTACTGGCCGAAGCGGCGGCGGCCGGCGGCATCCCGGCCGGGCGTGTCCAGGCCATGCTCGCTTCGGACGAGGGGCTGGCCGAGGTCCGCGCCGGGATGGGGCAGGCGCAGGCGCTGGGCATCCAGTCGGTGCCGACCTTCGTCATCGACGGCCGCTACGCGGTGCAGGGCGCGCAGCCGCCGGAGGTGTTCGCGCAGGTGCTGGAGAAGGTGGCCGCCAAGCAGGCCCCGGCGGCCGGCGACGATGAACCGGCCTGCGGCCCGGACGGTTGCAGCGTCTGACGCGCCCGCCGCCATCTGCGACAATGCCCCGCTTGTTCGCAGGGAAACCCCGCACATGCTTCTGATCGGCGTCGCCGGCACCGAACTGACCGCGCCCGAACGTGATTGGCTGCAGCATGACGCCGTGGCCGGCGTGGTGCTGTTCAAGCGCAATTTCGCCTCGCGCGCGCAGGTGGCCGAGCTGACCGCCGCGATCCGCGCCGCCACCGCGCGCCCGCTGCTGGTTGCCGTGGATCAGGAAGGCGGGCGCGTGCAGCGCTTCCGCGAAGGCTTCACCGACTTGCCGCCGCTGGACGGTTTCGGCCGGTTGTACGCGACCGACCCGCAGGCCGCGCTGGCACTGGCCGAGCAGCATGCCTGGCTGATGGCCAGCGAAATCCGCGCCAGCGGGCTGGACCTGAGCTTCGCCCCGGTGGTGGACGTGGGCCATGGCAACCTCGCCATCGGCAACCGCGCCTTCGCCGAGGACCCGCAGGTCGTGGCGGCGCTGGCCGGGGCCTACGTGCACGGCATGCACGGCGCCGGCATGGCCGCCACGCTCAAGCACTTCCCCGGCCACGGCACGGTGCGCGAGGACACCCACGTCGACGTCGCCATCGACCCGCGCCCGCTGCACGAACTGGAAGCGCACGATCTGCTGCCGTTCCGCGCCGGCATCGCCGCCGGGGCCGATGCGGTGATGATGGCCCACGTCGTCTACCCGCAGGTCGCGCCGGAACCGGCCGGCTACTCGCCGCGCTGGATCAACGCGATCCTGCGCGAACGGCTGGGCTTCCGCGGCGTGGTGTTCTCCGACGACATCGGCATGGCGGCCTCGTTCGCCGCCGGTGGGGTCAAGGCCCGGGTCGATGCCCATCTGGACGCCGGTTGCGACGTGGTGCTGGTCTGCCACCCGGAACTGGTCGAAGAATCGCTGCGCGCCGTGGAAGGCCGTAGCCTCAACACCGCCGCGTTGCTGGGGCTGATCGCCCACGGCGCACTGGGCTGGGGCGGCCTGCTGGCCGACGCCCGCCACGGCGATACCCGCAACCGTCTGCTCGAAACCCTCGGAAGAACCGCCTGATGTCCAAACTCACTCTCGAACAAGCCGTGGCCCAGGCCGACCTGCTGGTCGATCGCCCCGCCATCGATGCCGCCATCGCTGCCATCGCCGATGCCATCGCCCGCGACTACAAGGGCGAGGTGCCGGTGTTCCTGTCGATCATGAACGGCGCGCTGCCGTTCGCCGGCCAGCTCGCGCTGGAGCTGGGCGCACGCGGCCAGGACGCGCAGTTCGACTACATGCAGGCCTCGCGCTACCACGGCGAGAGCGGCGGCGAACTGGTGTGGAAGCACCGCCCGGTGTCGGCGCTGTTCGGCCGCCGCGTGCTGTTGATCGACGACATCCTCGACGAAGGCTTCACCCTGCAGGGCGTGCGCCAGTGGTGCCTCGAACAGGGTGCGACCGACGTGCGCATCGCCGTGCTGGCGGTGAAGAAGCACGACCGCTGCCTGCCCGACGTGCAGGCCGACTATGCCGGCGTCGAACTGCCGGACCGCTTCGTGTTCGGTTTCGGCATGGACGTCAGCGAAACGTTGCGCCCGCTGCCGGCCATCTACGCGATGAAGCAGTAAGCACTGCGCCACGGCCGGCCATGCCGCTGCCTTCGTAGGAGCGCACCTTGGTGCGCGAGGGGCTTCGCCGGGAAAGCCACATCGCGCACCAAGGTGCGCTCCTACCGGTCGGATCGGCATCCGAGCCGCGTTCCGCCCCCTCCCGCCTACCGGCAACCCAACAGGAAACCCCCATGGAACCCATCGCCCTGGCCGTGATCGGCGGCACCGGCGTCTACACGCTGGCTGCGCTGGACGACGTGCAAAGCCACGAGGTGCAGACCCGTTACGGCGCGCCATCCGGCCCGGTGCGCGTGGGCCTGTTGAATGGCCGGCGCGTGGCGTTCCTTGCCCGCCACGGCGAAGGCCATTCGATCCCGCCGCACAAGGTCAACTACCGCGCCAACCTTGCCGCGCTCGCGCAGCTGGGCGCCACCCGCGTGCTGGCGCTGAACACCGTCGGCGGCATCACCGATGCGTTCGGCCCGCGCGTGCTGGCCTGCCCCGACCAACTGATCGACTACACGTGGGGCCGTGTTTCCACGCTGTGCGAGGAAGAAGGCAGCGACGTGCTGCACGTCGATTTCGGCCATCCGTACACGCCGTCGCTGCGTGCGCGGGTGCTGGCGGCGGCGCATGCGCGCGACGTCGCCGTGCATGACGGCGGCTGCTATGGCGCCACCCAGGGGCCGCGCCTGGAAACCATCGCTGAGATCGCGCGCATGCGCCGCGACGGTTGCGACCTGGTCGGCATGACCGGCATGCCCGAGGCCGGGCTGGCGCGCGAACTGGGGCTGGAATATGCCTGCCTGGCGATCGTCGCCAACTGGGCGGCCGGCTGCGGCGACGCGACCGAGATCACGATGGAGGAAGTGCTGGCGAACGTCGCCGCGGCGTCGGCGGGCCTGCCCGAGCTGGTGGGCGAATTGGCGCGGGGGTGATTGTCATTCCGGCGCGGGCTTTGCATACTCCGCCGGTACGCCTTATTCAGCGTGCATCAATCCATTCATCGAACAAGGTCTCGCATCACCATGCCGAACGGTACCGTCAAGTGGTTCAACGACGCCAAGGGATTTGGCTTCATCTCACCGGAGGACGGCAGCGCCGACGTCTTCGCGCACTTCTCCGCGATCAATTCCAAGGGCTTCCGCAGCCTGCAGGAAGGTCAGCGCGTCAGCTATGACGTGACCCAGGGCCCGAAGGGCGCCCAGGCTTCCAACATCACGCCGGCCGAGTGATCCATTCGACCAGGCAGAGAGAAAGACCCCGCCGCGGCGGGGTTTTTCTTTGTTCATCGCCCGATTGCGGGGCCGGCACGCAGATGTTTCGTAGAGCGGGGCTTGCCCCGCTGGGGCATTCCCGGCCGAGCCTCGGCGGGGCAAGCCCCGCTCTACAGGAGATGGCACACCCTTGGCATCGTTCGAAGCGGCTCTCTGCCATCGGGCGATGAACCGTTTTCCGGGCGGCCGGCGCGAGGAGGGGGAATGCAATGAACAAGCCAATGGACGTCGCCATCGTCGGCTACGGCACCGCCGGGCAGGCGCTGGCGGTGCTGCTGACGCGCGACGGGCACCGCGTGCAGGTATTCGAGCAGGCCGCACAACCGGGGCCGGTGGGGGCCGGCTTCCTGCTGCAGCCCAGCGGCCTGCAGGTGCTGTGGCAGATGGGGTTGCTGCCGCAGGTGCTGGCGCATGGCGCGGCAGTGCGCCGGCTGTACGGCGACACGCCGTGCGGCCGTGCGGTGATGGACATGCGCTACGCCGGGCTGGATGCACGCCTGCATGGCATTGGCATGCAGCGTGGTGCGTTGTTCGCGCTGCTCGACGCGGCGTGGCAGGCGCGCGATGCGCTGCACGTGGACAGCCGCATCGTCGCCATCGACGACGGCCTGCGGCGCGTGCGGGACCGGCATGGCCGCTGGCACGGGCCGTTCGACCTGGTGGTCGCCACCGACGGTTCCGCCTCCGGCCTGCGCGCGCAGGTGCGCGGTACGCGGCTTGACCGCCCGTACCCGTGGGGCGCGCTGTGGTGCCTGTTGCCGCATGGCGACTGGGCCTTCGGCGACGAACTGCGCCAGCGCTACGTCGCCGCGCGCAAGATGATCGGCCTGCTGCCGGTGGGCACCCGCCCCGGCGACGACGAACCGCGGCTGAGTTTCTTCTGGAGCCTGCCGCGCGACGGGTTCGACGCGTGGGAACAGGCCGGGTTGGCGCTGTGGCTGCACGAAATCGAGCAGATGTGGCCGGAAGCGCGCCAACGCCTGCAGGGTGTCGGCATGCAGGCGCAACTGGCGCGCGCCAGCTACCGCGATGCGGTGCTGGACCGCTGGTATCGCGGCCGGCTGGTGCTGGCCGGCGACGCGGCCCATTCGATGAGCCCGCAGCTGGGGCAGGGGGTGAACATGGCCCTGCTCGACGCGATGGCACTGCGCGATGCGCTGCGCGGTGAGGCGGCCATCGATGCGGCGCTGGCGCGGTACCAGGCGCAGCGGCAGGCACACGTGCGGCTGTACCAGTTCTGGAGCCGCTGGCTGACGCCGGTATTCCAGTCCGAGCGCGACTGGATCGCCCGCGCGCGCGACCTGCTGTTCAAGCCGATGGGGCGCATGCCCGGCGGGCGCGGGCACATGCTGCGCGTGCTCAGCGGCACCCAGCACGGCCTGTTCGGCAAATTGCCGCTGGCAGCGGAATTCATCGAGGCGCTTGCCGGGCGTCCGTAGATGCGGGGCATGCCCCGCATCCACGTTCGGATCGTCGTTCGGGAAGGCCGCGCAATCACCGGCGCGATTGCGCGGCGGCACGCTTATCGCTTGGCTTCGTCGGCCCTGGCGCGGGCATCCTCGGCCGCGTCATGGGCATGGTCGGCCGCCTTCTGCGCCGCATCGGCGGCTGCGGCGCTGGCATCGGCCGCGGCATCGTTGGCGGCGGCCTTGGCGTCTCCCATCGCGTTGGCGGTGGCATCGGCGGCCTTGTCCATCGCCTGCTCGGATTTGTCCAGGGCTTCCTGGGTAGCGTCGGCAGCGCGATTGGCGGCGTCACGGGTCGCGGCGGCGGCGGCATCGCCGGTTTCGCGGGCGGCTTCGGCGGCGTGGTCGGCCGCGGCGGCCGCATCGTCGCGGGCCTGTTCCATGTCGGGCTTGTTGCAGCCGGCCAACGCCAGCACCAAGCCGCCAACCAGCAACGGGGCAATGATCTTCATCGCGTTCTCCAGTTCAGGGGGACAACGCATGCAGGTTAGGGGGCGGTGGATTCAGATCATGTCAATAAGCCGGGTCGGGCACCGGAATGCCTCGGCAGACGGGCTGCCGGAGGATTGCAGCCACGAAGAAACGGCAGGACAGCCGTTTTCCACGGCGAAGCCGCGCGAAGGGCGACGCACAAGCATGAAAAAAGCCGCTGGCGAACCAGCGGCTTTCCGAACTTGCGTCGAAGCGGAAGTTATTACTTCTTGGCTTCTTCGGCGGCGTCCTTGGCCTTGTCGGCCACGTCTTCGGCAGCCTGGGCAGCGTCGGCGGCGGCGTCGGCAGCAGCGTCGGTGGTGGCGGCAGCGGCGTCGGCAGCGGCTTCGCCGGCGGCGTCAGCAGCGGTGGCGGCGGTGTCGGCAGCAGCCTGGGCAGCGTCGGCGGTTTCGGCAGCGGCCTGGTCGGCGGCAACCTGGGCGTCGGTGGCGGCTTCGTTGGCGGCGGCAGCGGCGTCCTGGGCAGCTTCCTGCTTCGAGCAGGCGGCCAGGGCCAGGCCCAGGGTCATCGCGATCAGCAGCTTGTTGATGCTCATTTGTGAATCCTCGTCGTGGAATTTGGCTAACGCGCCATTGCGCGCCGGAAACATGATGGCGAGCAGATTTCGAGTGTCAAGCAACATCGCATTCATTTTTGTAAAAACGACATTAAGTCCAATCAAATCAATTCGATGGCGATGGCCGTCGCTTCGCCGCCGCCGATGCAAAGGGAGGCAATGCCACGCTTGAGGCCGCGCGTGCGCAAGGCGTTTGCCAGCGTAACCACCAGCCGCGCGCCGGAGGCGCCGATCGGATGGCCCAGTGCGCAGGCGCCGCCGTTGACGTTGACCTTCCCGTGCGGGATGCCCAGTTCGCGGATCGGCGCCATCGCCACCACGGCGAAGGCTTCATTGATTTCGAACAGGTCCACGTCGCCGGCCTGCCAGCCGGCCTTGTCCAGCACCCGCTCGATGGCGCCGATCGGGGCGGTGGTAAACCACTCCGGCTCCTGCGAGAAGGTGGCATGGGCGACGATGCGCGCCAGCGGCTGCACGCCGCGCCTGGCAGCCTCGTCGGCGGACAGCAGCACCACCGCGGCGGCGCCATCGGAAATGCTCGAAGAGCTGGCGGCGGTGACGCTGCCGTCCTTCTTGAACGCCGGCTTCAGCGTGGGGATCTTGGCGACGTCGGACTTGCCGGGCTGTTCGTCCTGCGCGTATTCGACCTCGCCCTTGCGGGTGGCGACCTTGACCGGGACGATCTCGCCGTCGAACGCGCCATTGGCCTGCGCGGCCTGCGCGCGCTTGACCGATTCGATGGCGTAGGCGTCCTGCTCCTCGCGGGTGAAGCCGAATTTGGCCACGGCGGCCTCGGCGAACACACCCATCGACTGGCCGTCGTAGGGGTTGGTCAGGCCATCCCACGCCATGTGGTCCACCGCCTGGAAGCTGCCGTAGCGGTTGCCGGTGCGCGAGTTGGGGATCATGTGCGGCGCGTTGGACATGGATTCCATGCCACCGGCGACGACGACGGCGGCCGAGCCGGCCTTGATCAGGTCGTGGCCGAGCATGATGGCCTTCATGCCGGAGCCGCACACCTTGTTGAGGGTGGTGCAGCCGGCGCTGGTCGGCAGGCCGGCGGCCAGCGCGGCCTGGCGGGCGGGCGCCTGGCCGAGGTTGGCCGGCAGCACGCAGCCCATGATGACTTCGGAAACGTCGGCGGCGGGGATACCGGACTGCGCCACGGCCGCGCGGATGGCCGTGGCGCCGAGGGTGGGGGTGGGAACGCCGTTGAACTGGCCGAGGAAGGAGCCGATGGCGGTGCGTTTGGCGGCGGCGATGACGATGTCGGACATGATGCGGTCTCGGTTGTATCTTGTGGCGATTATCGAAAGCCGGCTGTGGCGTGCCCATTGGACCAACGGCACATCCCGGCGGACGGTAGCGTGTCCATGCAGTATAGAAGGTCGCCATCGCATGGCCTGCCATCGGCGTGATCCGGCCGATGGCGGTCCCGGAACGCCAGGGGGAAGGCAATGATCAGAGCATCGCGGGTTCGCAACGTGTTGGCCGCTTCGCTGTCGCTGGCCTTGGCCGCGTGTGGCGGCGGGGGCGGCAGCAAGTCCACGCCGCCGCCCGTCGCGCCGCCGCCGGCGACCCCGCCGCCCTCCGGTTCCACCACGCCGCAGCCGGCGATGGACGCGCACCTGGCCCTGACCAACGCCAAGGCCGCGCAGGCGGCCGGCTTCACCGGCGCCGGCATCCGCATCGGCGTGGTCGATTCGGGGGTGATGCGCAACCACCCCGCGCTGGCCGGGCGGGTGCTGGCCAACTACAACTACATCGACCCGCGCACGAACAACCTGGCCGTCGACGACGTGGTCGGCCACGGCACCACGGTGGCGCAGCTGGCGGCCGGCGCGGCGACCGGCAACTGGCCCGGCGGCATCGCCCCCGGCGCGCAGATCGTCTCGGCGCGCATCATCAACGACGAGCGGCCCGAGGACGACGGCTCCGGGCAGGGCAACGAGGTCACCGGCGCGCTCGGGCTGGCCCCGATCCACGACGACCTGATCCGCGCCGGCGTGCGCATCATGAACAACTCCTGGGGCGGCCTGTACTGGACGCGGGCGACGGCGACCGCGCCGATCGCCGCCGAATACCGGCCCTTCATCATCGACAACGACGGGCTGGTGGTGTTCGCCACCGGCAACGAATCGCGCGCCAATCCCAGCGACATGGCGGCATTGCCGAGCCAGCCGGGGCCGAACGGCACGCTGCCGGCGGCCGACCTGGAGCGCGGCTGGCTGGCGGTGGCGGCGCTGGACACCGCCAACCCCTCGCAGCTGGCGGACTACTCCAACGCCTGCGGCGTGGCGAAGGCCTACTGCCTGGTGGCGCCGGGGACGTCGGCCTTCCTCGGCCATGACGCCACCGCGTCCAACCTGTCCTATTACTACGGCAGCGGCACCTCCTATGCTGCGCCGCTGGTATCCGGCGCGGCGGCGCTGGTGTGGCAGGCCTTCCCCTATTTCGACAACGACCTGGTGCGGCAGACCCTGCTGGGCACGGCCACCGACCTGGGCGCGTCCGGTGTCGACGCGGTGTTCGGCTACGGCCTGCTCAACGTCGGCAAGGCGGTGAAGGGGCCGGCGAAATTCGATTGGGGCGACGTCACCGTCAACGTCAACCAGGGCGGGCTGGATTCGACCTGGAGCAATTCGATCAGCGGCGCGGGTGGCTTGATGAAGGAGGGTGCCGGCGCGCTGTCGCTGTCGGGTACCAATACCTATGCCGGCGCCACCCGCATCGAGCGCGGCACGCTGGCGCTGCGCGATGGCGGCTCGATCCGCTCGGACGTCACCATCGTGGGGCAGGCCGATCCCGCGCAGGCGGCGTTGCAGTTCATGGGCGCCGGCACCCGGGTGACGGGCAATGTCGACAACGGCGGCAGCATCGTGCTGCTGAGCAGCGGCGGCAGCGGCACCATCGACGGCGATTACGTGCAGCGCAGCGGCGCGCAGCTGCTGATCGCGCTGGGGGTCGATGCGCTGCAGGTCACCGGCACGGCGACGCTGCAAGGCGGCGGGGTGCTGATCAACGGCATGCTGGCCGGCTACGTGGCACAGGATGGCAAACGGCAGGAACTGATCCATGCCGCGGGTGGCGTCAGCGGCCAGTTCGACGTGGCCGCCAGTGCCAGCGCCGACGCCGGCATCGCCCTGCTGCAGGTCGACTACGACTACGACGCGCACAACGCCTGGCTGGAACTGCAGCAGGTCAGCGTCACCGGCGCGGCGCAGGCGGCCGGGCTCGGCACGCGGGCACTGTCGTCGGCGCAGCGGGTGGAACGCGCGTTCGAACTGCTCGACGGCGATGCGGACCTGCAGGCGGGCACGTTCGCCACCGGCGCTGCGGCCCTGCAACAGGGCGGCGGTGGCTTCGCCGGGTTGGCGGCCAGCCTGGACAGCCTGTCCGGCAAGGCGCATGCATTGGCAATGGCGATGACCTTCGACAGCATCGACATGAACCGCCGCGCGCTGTCGGCGCAGTTCGACCAGCACGATGCGATGCCGCTGCCGGGTGCGGCATGGATGCGCACGCTGGGCGCGGGCGGGCAGGGCGGGTATTCGGGCAGCGGTTACAGCATGGGCGGCTGGATGCTGGGCCGCGAGGCGGCATTGGGCGGCGACGGCGTGCTCGGTTTCGCCTTCGGTGAAACCCGGGCCAGCGCCGGCGCGGCGCTCGATCGCAGCCGCGACCGGCAGACGCAGGGCCAGCTGTATGCCGGCTGGCGGCAGGGCCGCGCCTACCTGGTGGGCAATGCCGGGTTCGGCCAGTATCAGCGCGAGCTGGATCGCGGCCTGCTGCTCGGCAACGCGCGGGCCGGCGTGCAGGCACGTTACGGCGGGCGTTTCCTTTCCAGCGGCGTCGAGGCCGGCTATCGCTTTGGTCGCGGCGCGCTGGCGTTGACGCCGTACATGGGTGCCGACTGCAGCCGCATCGACAACGATGCTTTCGCCGAGCAGGGCGGCTATGGCTTCGGCCTGAGCACCGGCGGCTGGCATGCCAGCCGCACCCGGGCATTGGCTGGTCTGCGCGGTGGCTACCAGTGGCGTGCGTTGGCGCTGGGCGGTTACGCCGAATGGCAGCAGGCGCTGTCCGACCGTGGGGCGGCGCTGGACGCACGCTTCGTCGGCATCGACGCATGGGCGCCGCTGGAGGGCCTGCAACCGGCACGCGCAGGTGGGCTGTTCGGCGTGTCGGCCGATGCGTGGCTGACGGGCAACGCGCGGTTGTCGCTGGGCTACGACCAGCGCTTCGGCGCGGGCGACGACAACCGGCAGGTATCGCTGCGCGTGACGCGGGTTTTCTAGGGCGGCGACGGGCGTGGCTGCTTGCAGCTGCAACTTTCCTGCGCGCCCCACAGCCTGTTGCGCTGCGGCATACTAGGGTTTCATCCCTGCAGGTGTGACATGACGCGCGCATTCAATTTCAGTGCCGGCCCCGCGACGTTGCCGGAAGCAGTCCTGCGCCAGGCGCAGCAGGAAATGTTGGAATGGAACGGCGTCGGCGCGTCCATCGTCGAGATCAGCCACCGCAGCGCCGAGTTCATGGCGATGGCGGCCCAGGCCGAGGCCGGGCTGCGCCGCCTGGTCGGTATTCCCGACGATTACGCGGTGCTGTTCCTCGGTGGTGGCGCGACTACCCAGCAAGCGCTGATTCCACTGAATTTCGCAGCCCCCGGCCAGCGTGCGGACTACGTGGTCAGCGGCCACTGGGGCAAGACCGCGATCAAGCAGGCCACGCCCTACGTGGACGTGAACGTCGCCGCCAGCAGCGAGGCGGGCGGTTTCCGCGACATTCCCGCGCGCGCGCAATGGCAGCTGTCGCCGGATGCCGCCTACGTGCACGTCACCGCCAACGAAACCATCCACGGCGTCGAATACCGCGACGTGCCGGACGTCGGCGACGTGCCGCTGGTGGCCGATTTCAGCTCGTCGATCGCCTCCGAGCCGATCGACGTGGCGCGCTACGGCGTGATCTATGCCGGCGCGCAGAAGAACCTCGGCCCGGTCGGCATCACCGTGGTCATCATCCGCCGCGACCTGCTCGAACGCAGCGGCCAGCCGCGCGCGGACATCTTCGACTACCGCTCGCACGCCGCGCGCGACTCCATGCTCAACACGCCGCCGACGTGGAACTGGTACCTGCTCGGGCTGACCGTGCAATGGATGCTGGAACAGGGCGGCGTGGACGCGTTCGCGAAGCTGAGCCAGGCCAAGTCGGCGCTGCTGTACGACGCCATCGACGGCTCGGGTGGCTTCTATCGCAACGAGGTGGCGCCGGCGGCGCGCTCGCGGATGAACGTCCCGTTCTTCCTGCCCGACGCCGAGCTGGACGCGCGCTTCGTCGCCGAGGCCAAGGCCGCAGGGCTGCTGGCCTTGAAGGGCCACAAGGCGGTCGGCGGCATCCGCGCGTCGCTGTACAACGCCATGCCGCTGCAGGGCGTGCAGGCGCTGGTCGCGTTCATGCGCGATTTCCAGCAGCGCAATGGTTGAAACACAACGCCCGTAGGAGCGACGTCAGTCGCGACCGGCATTACCGGCAAAGCCAAGGTCGCGACTGACGTCGCTCCTACACAAAGCAGCAAGGCAATCGAAGGAAGGAACATGGCCGCAAAGCCGAACAAGCCCCCCGCCAAGCGCACCCGCGCCAAGGCGACCGATGCCGCCGTGGCGCCGCCGGTCCTGTCCGACGTGCGCGCCAAGATCGACGACATCGACCGCACCATCCAGTCGCTGATCGCCGAGCGCGCGCGCTTCGCCCACCAGGTCGGCAAGGCCAAGGGCAAGCTGGCCGCCGCGGTCGACTACTACCGCCCCGAGCGCGAGGCGCAGGTGCTGCGCATGGTGGTGGACCGCAACGAGGGCCCGCTCAGCGACGAGCTGCTGGTGCACGTGTTCCGCGAGATCATGTCCGCCTGCCTGGCGCAGCAGGAGCCGCTGAAGATCGGCTACCTCGGCCCGGAGGGCACCTTCAGCCAGCAGGCCGTGCTCAAGCATTTCGGCCGCTCCGCGCTGGGGCTGCCGATGGCGACCATCGAGGAGGTGTTCCAGGAGGTGGAGGCCGGCAACGCCGACTTCGGCGTGGTGCCGGTGGAGAACTCCGGGCAGGGCACCATCCAGATCACGCTGGACATGTTCCTGACCTCCAACCTCAAGATCTGCGGCGAGGTCGAGCTGCGCGTGCAGCAGTACCTGATGTCGCGCAGCGGCCGCATCGAGGACATCGAGCGGGTATACGCGCACCCGCAGTCGTTCATGCAGACCTCGGCATGGCTGCGCGCCAACCTGCCCAATGCCGAGAAGATCCCGGTGACCAGCAACGCCGAGGGCGCGCGCCGCGCGCGCAACGCCGACGACGCGGCGGCCATCGGCGGCGAGAGCGCCGGCCACGTCTACGGCCTGAAGAAGGTGGTGACCAAGCCGATCCAGAACGATGCCGACAACACCACCCGCTTCCTCGTGGTCGGCCGCCGCTTCTTCCCGTCCTCCGGCCACGACCGTACCTCGGTGCTGGTGTTCATCCACGACAAGCCGGGCGCGCTGTTCGACGTGCTGAGCCCGTTCGCGCGCCACGGCATCAGCATGAACCGCATCGAGTCGCGGCCCTCGCACCAGGCCAAGTGGGAGTACGGCTTCTTCATCGACCTGGCCGGCCACATCGAGGACGAAGCGATGCAGGCTGCGCTGGCCGAGCTGGAAGCGCATTCGGCGCAGATCAAGGTGCTGGGCTCGTACCCGGTTGCCGTGCCGTGACTTGTTTGAAAGCCCCTCTCCCGTCGGGGTGAGAGGGGCAGTTTGCGAACCACTGGTTCGCTGCCCCACGAACGCCCTTGCGCCAGCGCAAGGGCCGGGGCGCGAAGCGGGGGTTGGGGAGAGGGCAGGGGCGTAGCTCCTCGCGAAACCGAACTCCCCGAGACTTCGCCCCCAACCCTCATCCGCCCCTTCGGGGCACCTTCTCCCGGAGGGAGAAGGGAACGATCACGGAGACTCCGCATGACCTCCCAGCCCCACTGGATCGCAAGCAAAGGCCAACCGCTGCAGGGCACGCTCGACATTCCCGGCGACAAGTCGGTTTCGCACCGGGCGGTGATGTTCGCCGCGCTGGCCGATGGCACCTCGCGCATCGACGGCTTCCTTGAAGGCGAGGACACCCGCGCCACCGCGGCGATCTTCGCGCGGATGGGCGTGCGCTTCGAAACCCCGTCGCCATCGCGGCGGATCGTGCATGGTGTCGGCGTCGATGGCCTGAAAGCGCCGCAAGGCGAACTGGATTGCGGCAACGCCGGTACCGGCATGCGCCTGCTGGCCGGCCTGCTGGCCGCACAACCGTTCGACAGCGTGCTGGTGGGTGACGAGTCGCTGTCCAAGCGGCCGATGCGCCGCGTCACCGGCCCGCTGGCACAGATGGGCGCGCGCATCGACACGCAGGCCGACGGCACGCCGCCGCTGCACATCCACGGCGGCGCGCAGTTGCACGGCATCCACTACGAACTGCCGGTCGCCAGCGCGCAGGTGAAATCGGCGGTGCTGCTGGCCGGCCTGTACGCGCAGGGCGAAACCTCGGTGGTCGAACCGCACCCGACCCGCGACTACACCGAGCGCATGCTGCGCGCCTTCGGCGTGGAGATCGACTTCGAACCGGGCAGGGCGCGGCTGCGCGGCGGCCAGCGCCTGCGCGCCACCGACATCGCGGTACCGGCGGATTTCTCCTCGGCCGCATTCTTCATCGTCGCTGCCAGCATCATCCCCGGCTCGCAATTGCGCCTGCGCTCGGTGGGCCTGAACCCGCGCCGCACCGGCCTGCTGGCTGCGCTGCGGCTGATGGGCGCGGATATCACCGAGGAAAACCACAGCGAGCACGGCGGCGAACCGGTCGCCGACCTGGTCGTGCGCCATGCACGGCTCAAGGGCGCGGAAATCCCGGTGGAGGTGGTGCCGGACATGATCGACGAGTTCCCGGCGCTGTTCATCGCCGCCGTCGCGGCCGAAGGCCCGACCGTGGTACGCGGCGCGGCCGAACTGCGGGTCAAGGAATCGGACCGGCTGGCGGCGATGGCCACCGGCCTGCGCACGCTGGGCCTGCGCATCGACGAAACCGACGATGGCGCGACGATCCATCCGGGCGCGCTCGGCAGCGGCACCATCGAAAGCCACGGCGACCACCGCATCGCGATGGCCTTCGCCGTCGCCGGCCAGCTGAGCACCGGGCAGGTGCGGATCAACGACATCGCCAACGTGGCGACCTCGTTCCCCGGTTTCGACCGCTTGGCGACCGGGGCCGGGTTCGCGTTGGCCTGACCGGGACAAACGAACGGGCCGGAGGCAAGGCTGCCCCCGGCCCGTGCGCATGCCGCCGGATTATTGGTTGGCGCGGAAATCCACCGGCACCTGGACCACGCTGGCCACGCTGTGGCCGTCGCGCAGCGCCGGCTCGAACTTCCAGCCGCGCACGCTGTCCAGCACCGCACGGTCGAGGTCGCGGCTGCGCTGGCCGTGGCGCGAGACGATGCTGGCCGCGGTGACCTGGCCCTGCGCATCGATGTCCAGGCGCGCGACCACGCCACCTTCGACGCCACTGCGCAGCGCCGCCGGCGGGTAGCTGGGCTTGGCGTTGCCGGCCAGCGGCCGTGCATCGCGGTTGCGCAGCGCCGGCACCGGCTTGCGCGCCGCGGTGTTGCCCGCGCTGGTACCGGGCTCGGCCGCCATCGGTGCCTGCGGCGTAATGGCTGGTGCCGCCTGCTCGCCGATGGCGGGCACCGTGGTTTCGCCGGGGCCGGCCGGGCGCAGCCACAGCAGCGCACCGGCCAGCAAGGCCAATATCAGCGCCGCCCACAGCCACGGGGACGTGGAGGAACGGGGAGTTGCAGGGTCGCCATGCTCCAGCGGCTGCGAGGCGGGCATGTCATGGGTATGGATCGCACTCATCTCGGACTCCTGTCGGTTGGACGACGATCCGAGTCTTGCGCGCATCGGCGCGGCAGTTGTTGCGGCCACGTCAACGGCATGGCCGCTGGTGCCATGCAGTTCAGCTTGTGCCGCGGCCGGGGTTCAGCTTATTGCCCCGGCTTGAAGTCGAACGGAACCTCAAGGCTGCCCACCATCGGCTGGCCATTGCTCTGCGCCGGCTGGAAGCGCCAGCGGCGCACGGCTTCCAGCGCCGCGCGGTCGAGGTCGCGGGAGCCGCTGCGCTGGGTGATCTTCGCGTCCAGCGGGACGCCGCCGGCATCGACCTCGACCCGCACCACCACGGTGCCGCTCTCGCCGCGTCGCAATGCGGCCGGCGGATAGCGCGGCGGCGGGCTTTGCCCGGGCAGCGGCACCGGGCGGTCGGTCGGGGTGGCGGCAACGGGCGCTGGCGCGGCCGGTGCGGCGGCGGGTGCCGCTTCTGGCAGCGGTTGCGGTGGCGGGGTGGTTTCCACCAGTTGCGGTTTTTCTTCGGTGGGCGCGTCGTGCGCGTCGGGCATGTCGCTGGCGCCGGCGCTGGCCGGCAGCGGCGCGGGCAGCGGTGCGGCTTCGGCCACGTCGGTTTGCGGTTGCGCCGGGTCGGCACGGTAGAAGTCGTTGTGGCGCCGGGCGTTGAGCCAGACCACGAGGAACAGCAGCAGGCCGGCGCAGAAGGCGATGCCGGCGATCTTCAGGCTGCTGCGCGGCAACTGGAAGGTGATGTTCTGTTCGGAGCGGGGCATGGACGTGGCCGTGTGGAACGCCCGGATTCTGGCACAGGACGCAGAGCGGCGCGGTTCGGGCGATAATTGGATCCCTCCGTATCCGTTGACAGTGCCGTCCCATGCTCGATCCAGCCCTTCTTCGCCAGCAGCCCGCCGAATTGGCCGAACGCCTGCGCACCACGCGCGGCCATGAACTCGACGTGGCCGCGTTCGAAGCGCTGGAAGCCGACCGCAAGCGCATCCAGGTGCGTACCCAGGAATTGCAGAGCCTGCGCAACAGCCGTTCCAAGGCGATCGGGCAGGCCAAGGCCAAGGGTGAGGACGTGTCGGCGATCATGGCCGAGGTCGCCGGGTTCGCCGACGAGCTGAAGGCCTCGGAAGTGCAGCTGGACGAATTGCGCGAGAAGATCGAAGCCTTGTCGCTGGGCATCCCGAACCTGCCGTCCGAAGACGTGCCGGCCGGCAAGGACGAAGGCGAGAACGTCGAGCAGCTGCGCTGGGGCACGCCGCGCGCATTCGATTTCGAGGTCAAGGACCACGTCGAGCTCGGCGCCCGCAACGGCTGGCTGGATGGCGAGACCGCGGCCAAGCTGTCCGGCGCGCGTTTCACCGTGCTGCGTGGCCAGCTGGCGCGGCTGCACCGCGCGCTGGGCCAGTTCATGCTCGACCTGCACACCGGCGAGCATGGCTACGAGGAAACCAACGTGCCGGTGCTGGTCAACGCCGATTCGCTGCGTGGCACCGGGCAGTTGCCGAAGTTCGAGGAAGACCTGTTCAAGACCGCGCTGGGCGATGCCACGCGCTACCTGATCCCGACCTCGGAAGTGCCGCTGACCAACATCGTGCGCGACGAGATCGTCGAGGCCGAGCGCCTGCCGCTGCGCATGACCGCCCACTCGATGTGCTTCCGCTCCGAGGCCGGCAGCGGCGGCCGCGACGTGCGCGGCATGATCCGCCAGCACCAGTTCGAGAAGGTGGAACTGGTGTCGGTGTGCCGGCCGGAGGACAGCGAGGCCGAGCACCAGCGCATGACCGGCTGCGCCGAAACCGTGTTGCAGAAGCTGGGCCTGCCGTACCGCAAGGTGCTGCTGTGCACCGGCGACATGGGCTTTTCCGCGGTCAAGACCTACGACCTGGAAGTGTGGCTGCCCTCGCAGCAGACCTACCGCGAGATTTCCTCGTGCTCGAACTGCGGTGATTTCCAGGCCCGGCGCATGCAGGCGCGCTGGCGCAACCCGGCCACCGGCAAGCCGGAACTGCTGCACACCCTCAATGGCTCGGGCGTGGCGGTGGGCCGGGCGATGATCGCGGTGATGGAGAACTACCAGAACGCCGACGGCTCGATCACCGTGCCGGAGGCGCTGCGCCCGTACATGGGCGGCGCCGAGCGGATCGGCTGAGGCCATCGCCACCTGCGGAAGGACGAAAGGCCCGCGTCATGCGGGCCTTTTGCCGTAGGTCGGGGCTATGCCCCCGACGTGCGGCAGTGCATGCGTCGGGGGCGTAGCCCGACCTGCGGCGTGGTGGCGCTCCTGCCGAGTTTGTCCATACAGGACCGTTTGCAGCCTGATTTGTAAAATCAGGACAAAGGTGGTTGAATCCTTGGATTCGTTCCAGTTCTGGGATCAATCCATGCAGGACCTCAACGACCTCTACTACTTTGCGATGGTGGTGGATCACGGTGGTTTCGCCGCCGCCGAGCGGGCACTGGGCATCCCCAAGTCGCGCCTGAGCCGGCGCATCAGCCAACTGGAAACCGATCTGGGCGTGCGCCTGCTGCAGCGCTCGACCCGCCGTTTCGCCGTCACCGACGTGGGCATGAGCGTGCACCGCCACGCCCAGACCATGCTGGCCGAGGCACAGGCCGCGCGCGAGGTGGTGGACCGCCTCAGCGCCGAGCCGCGCGGGCTGGTGCGCGCCAGCGTGCCGGTGTCGCTGGCGCAGATGCAGTTGCCCAAGCTGCTGCCGAAATTCCTGGAGCAATACCCGAAGGTGCGGCTGCAATTGAACATCAGCAACCGCCGCGTGGACATCATCAACGAAGGCTACGACGTCGCGCTGCGCGTGCGCTCGCGGCTGGACGACGACGGCAGCCTGGTGATGCGCAGCTTCGGCCAGGTGCAGGAGCTGCTGGTCGCCAGCCCGAAATACCTCGACCGTGCCGGTCGCCCGAAGACCCCCGACGACCTGGCCAACCACGTCACCCTGAGCATCAGCGAGGACGAGGCGCGGCAGCGTTGGGAACTGCATGGCCCGGAGGGCGTGGTCAGCCGCGTGGACCTGCAGCCGCGGGTGGCCGGCTTCGACTTCCCGCTGCTGCAGAGCATGGTCAAGGACGGGTTCGGCATCACCATGCTGCCCGAGACGGTTTGCGCCGAGGCCGTGCGCCACGGCGAACTGGAGGTGGTGCTGCCGGACTGGTCGCTGCCGCAGGGCATCTGCCACGCGGTGTTCGCCTCGCGCCGTGGCCTGCTGCCGGCGGTGCGGGTGTTCATCGACTTCCTCGCCGAACACCTGCCGCCGCAGCTGGAAGCCTCGCGGCTGGATTGCGGCGGCGCCTGCGAGCGCGCCAAGGAGAAGATCCGCGCCTCGACGATGGGCGCATTGGCCATCGAGGCCGGTTGAGCAAGCCGCTTGAACAAACCCGCGGGCGGCATGCGAGAATGCGCGCCCGTGGCCGATGCCAGCGCATCGGCGCACCACGGGCAGGTGGCCGAGCGGTTTAAGGCACCGGTCTTGAAAACCGGCGAAGGGTCAAACCTTCCGTGGGTTCGAATCCCACCCTGCCCGCCACTTCCACTGCGAGCGCCGCATCGCGCCACCGCCGGCAAGCATGACGACCGAGCCGCCCACCCGCGACGACGAGAAATGGATGCGCCACGCGCTGGCGCTGGCCGAGCGTGCGCAACGCGAATTCGACGAAATTCCGGTAGGTGCGGTGCTGGTCGGCGCCGATGGCGCGGTGTTGGGCGAAGGCTGGAACCTCAACATCGCCAACCATGACCCCAGCGCGCATGCCGAGATCGTGGCGATGCGCGCGGCCGGCGCGCGGCTGGGCAACCACCGGCTGGTCGGCTGCACCCTGTATGTGACGCTGGAACCCTGCGCGATGTGCGCGATGGCGCTGGTGCACGCGCGCATCGCACGGCTGGTCTATGCCGCCACCGACCCCAAGACCGGTGCCTGCGGCAGCGTGTTCGACCTGCTCGGCGACGCCCGCCACAACCACCGCGTGGACGTCACCGCCGGCGTGCTGGCGCAGGAAGCGAGCATGCGCCTGAGCAACTATTTCCGCGCCAAGCGGGGGCGGCCGTTGTTGCCGCTGGACAGGGACTGACGCCCTGCGTAATGGACGTTGAGCGCCAACGCGTCTACCGGATCGTCAACTCATTCCACATGTGGCATGCCATATCCGCCATCCATGCGCCTGCCTGGATTCCGGTGTAAAGTCCAGCCGGCGTTTCGAACCGCCATGCCGGAGAGCATGACTGCAGTGAATTCGGACCCGCCCTCGCATCGAAGCCGGCACCCTGCCGCGGTTTCCGGGGGAACATCATGGAGGACAAGGTTTGTTCGCACGGAAGCCCATCATTGCCATCGCCGCGGTACTGACGACGCTGCTTGCCGGCTTCGTATTGTCCGGATACCTCACTTTGCTGTTGCTGAGGCTGGACACGGACCTGCTCGGCTGGAACACGTATTACCAATACCTCGCCGTCATCGACCAACCGCAGGTCGCGCCGTTCGCTGGCCGCATCAGGTGGGCCGGCTACCTCGGCTTCGGTATGCCATTGCTGGTGCTGCTGGGTACGGGTTCATGGCTGGTCCTCAAGCCGGACAAGCGTTCGTTGCATGGCGATGCGCGCTTCGCCACTGCCGCCGATCTGTCCAGGCATGGGCTGTTCAAGAAGACCGGCAGCGGCATCGTGGTAGGCCGCCACAAGGGCAGGCTGGTGCGGTTGAACGGCCAGCAGTTCGCGATCCTGGCTGCGCCGACCCGTTCGGGCAAGGGCGTGGGCGTGGTGATTCCGAACCTGCTGGAATACGACGAGTCGCTGGTGGTGCTGGACATAAAGCAGGAGAACTTCGAGCTGACGAGCGGCTGGCGCGCCAGCCAGGGGCAGGAAATCTACCTGTTCAATCCCTTTGCGGAAGACCGGCGCACGCATCGCTGGAATCCATTGAGTTATGTCTCCGACGACCATGCGTTCCGCATTTCGGATCTCATGGGCATCGCCGCGATGTTGTACCCGGATGGTGCCGACGACCAGAAGTTCTGGGTCAGCCAGGCGCGCAATGCATTCATGGCCTTCACGCTGTACCTGTTCGAAAACCGCGATGACGAACGCAGGGATGGTTTCCCCGGTATACAGGGGGCGCCGACACTGGGTGCCGTCTACCGCTTGTCTTCCGGCGATGGAGGTGATCTGAAGAAATACCTCAAGAGCCTGTCCGAGCGCCCCTTCCTGAGCGGCAATGCGCGCACCGCATTCGCCAACCTGCTGTCGCAGGCGGAGGAGACCTTTGCCTCGATCATGGGTACCTTCAAGGAGCCGCTCAATCCGTGGATCAACCCCGTGCTGGACAAGGCCACCAGCGGCGACGACTTCCTGCTTACCGACGTGCGCAGGAAGAAGATGACCATCTACATCGGCATCCAGCCGAACAAGCTTGCCGAAAGCCGGCTGATCATCAACCTGTTCTTCAGCCAGTTGATCAACCTCAACACGCGCGAGTTGCCGAAGTCCAACCCCGAGCTGAAATACCAGTGCCTGCTGCTGATGGACGAATTCACCTCCATCGGCAAGGTGGACATCATCGCATCGGCGGTGTCCTACATGGCCGGCTACAACGTGCGTCTGCTGCCGATCATCCAGAGCATGGCCCAGCTCGATGCCACCTACGGCAAGGACATATCGCGCACGATCATCACCAATCACGCGCTGCAGATTCTGTATGCGCCACGCGAGCAACAGGATGCCGCCGACTATTCCGAGATGCTCGGTTACACCACCGTGCGCAGGAAGAACGTGACCAGGGGAAGGGAAAAAACCCATAATTACAGCGAGGAGCGGCGCGCGTTGATGCTGCCTCAAGAGTTGAAGGCAATGGGGACGGACAAGGAAGTGTTCCTTTATGAAGGCATTCCACATCCGGTGAAGTGCGACAAGATCTGCTACTACAAGGATCGCTACTTCACTTCGCGGCTGTTGCGGAAGGTTGAGATTCTCACCCTTGATGTGTAGATGGGTGGTCAGGCGAAAAGGCCGGCCATATGTATCACGGATACGCGACCAGGATCACTTTATGCGGAAATGGCATGTGGTTATTCTGTTTGGCACTGATGGATGAAGGACTTGTTCGTCGGGTTTCCGGATAGAGTTCACGGGATATTTCAGCCGCAGGAACAGGGAGGGTTTCGGTCTGGATGACACGCATGCGGGCGATGCGCCGGTTTTCCCCGGTAGCCCCATGCGTTGGCAGACGGGTTTCATGCAGCAGGGAAGCACGGATGGCGTTGCCGCAATGGCCGCCGGCTCATGTCCCCGCCTCGCATCTATCCGGACGGCCAGCAATCCGGATTGAAGCTGCTTCCCGGGTGCAATAAGGACATTCGCATGAAGCATGCTTTCTCGTTGGAAGTATTCGTCGTGGCCGCAGCATTGCTGGTGAGCGGTTGCGCCACGCATCCCGCACCTGATTTCGGTGGTCGTTGGCGGCCGGTCAATCGCTTTGCCAGTGCCCCCGCCGAAATTCCCCTCTATTCCAGCTACGTGTACCAGGCGTCGCCAATGGACGGCACGCTGAAGACCATGCTCGAGCGCTGGTCAAGGGATTCCGGCCGGGCACTGGATTACCGTCTCGCTTCGGACTTCACCTTGTACGGTGCGGTTGCCCGGATCGACACCACCAACGCGCAACAGGCCGTTGTCGAACTCACGGCTGCCTATGCACCGCAGGGTATCTCCGTCTCCATCGACGGCAACACGATCATCGTGCAGAACGCCATCTCCGTGGCCGCTCCGGACGCTTCCGTCCCGCAGGGTGGAAGCTGACGCCGTCATGCATGCTGCGTGCGGTGCATGGAATCGACGCGCCGCGCCTTGATGTTCATCTCATCTGGAAGAGCTCATGTTGCGCAAAAAGGACCCCGGCAACACCCAACGGATGGAACAGGCTGTCGGCAAGGCCGTCAGCTACGAGTTGACCCTCGCCGACATGGCACGCCGCAGCGAGCGTCGTGCATGGAGGGTGGCGACCGCATCGTTGCTGATGTCATTGGCATTGGCCGGCGGCTACTACTACATGTTGCCGTTGAAGGAGAAAGTGCCTTTCCTGGTGATGGCCGATGCCTATACCGGCACCGCCACCGTCGCGCGCCTGACCGGAAATTTCCGCAACCAGTCGATCACCGCCAACGAGTCGATCAACCGCAGCAACGTCGCCCAGTACGTGCTGGCGCGTGAATCCTATGACTTCCAGGTCATGGGCCTGCGCGATTGGCGGCTGGTATTCCTGATGTCGGACAAGCCGGTAGGGCTGACCCAGGAGGCGCGCTACGCGAAGAACAATCCGCAGAACCCGATTGCCCTGTACGGCAAGGAAAAGGCGGTCAGGGTCAAGATCCTGAGCATCACCCCGCTGGGCGCGCAACCCGATGGCGGTTTCCGCGGCGCATCGGTGCGGATCCAGCGCAGCCTGCTGGACAAGCGGACCGGCGTGACCACCTATCTGGACAACCAGATCGTCACCATGCGCTTCGAGTATCGCGGCAACCTCGGCTTGACCGAAGACGAGCGCGTGCTCAATCCACTCGGCTTCTGGGTCACCGAATACCGCGTGGACAGTGATTACGCCCGGGGCGTGCCGGTGCCGGATGACAGCGCGTTGCAGGCCCAGGCCGAGCAGGCCGCGGCACAGGCCCGCACGGATGCGCGCGTATCCGATCCCGATGCGGCGACCGTAGTCGATCCGGCCACGGGAGAGTCTTTCATTCCTTCCGGGCAATCCGCGCCGGGCGTGCAGGTACCGCCGCAACCGCTCCTGCCAGGGCAGGAGGCGGCACTGCCGAACCAGATTTCCACCGGAACTGCTGATGGAGCAAGCAACCGATGAGTAGTCGCATGAACCGGACGGGCGCATGGGCGCTGTTGTCGATGCTGTTGTTTTCCACAGCGGCCGCCGCGCAGGCGGTGGACCAATATGCTTACGAGAAAGACCGCATCTATCCGGTGCGTACCGGCCTGGGCCTGACGACCCAGATCGAGTTGAGCCCGAACGAGAAGATCCTCGACTACAGCACCGGCTTCAGCAGTGGCTGGGAGCTGACCCGTCGCGAGAACGTGTTCTACCTCAAGCCGAAGAACGTCGACGTGGACACCAACATGATGGTGCGCACCGAAACGCATTCCTACATTTTCGAGTTGAAGGTGGTGGCCACCGACTGGCGCCAGCTGGAGCAGGCGCGTCGTGCGGGCGTGCAGTACAAGATCGCCTTCACCTATCCCAGTGATGCCGTTTTCGGTATCGCCCAGGAAGCGGTGGAAGAAGAAGCCCGGCCGCTGCTGAGCACCGAGTTGGCCAAGGACCGCCAGTACAACTTCGACTATTCCTACTCGACCCGGCGTGTCAGGAAAATGGGCTGGTTGGTGCCGGTGAATGCCTATGACGATGGCCGTTTCACCTATCTCCGGCTGCCTGCCTCACCCGAATACAAGACCGGCATTTTCCCGGCCGTTTTCGGCCGCGAGAGCGAATACGGCGAGGATTTCGTGGTGAACACCACGGTCGAAGGCAACACCCTGATCGTGCACGGGACCTACCCCTATCTGGTCATCCGCCACGGCAAGAACGTCGTCGGCCTGCGAAGGAACGTCAAGAAATGAACCAGCAGAACATTCCGGGCAACGATCCGAACCAGCTCCCCGATGGCGCCGGCACAGGTGACCAGGCACCACCGGTCAACCCGTATTACGGCAAGGTCGGGCATGAAACGACACCGGACCTCGATGCCGGTGCGCCGCACCTGCGCTCGGTCGATGAGCAGCGATTGAACCGCAAGGCGCTGCTCTTCCTTGGCGGCATCCTGGTGCTGGTGCTGGCGATGGGCTTTCTGCTGGTGCGCAAGGGCGGTGGTGATGTCGAGGTGCCAAAACCGCAAAAGACCGAGCGGGTGAGTACACCGGAATTGCCGAATATTGCGCCAGCCGCACTATCGTCGTCACGACAGACGACCGAAGCGATCCCGCTGCTGCCGCCCGCGCCCGCACAGGACACGGAGTTGGTACCGATGACCCAGCTCAGCGCACCGCAACGCCATGAGCCATCATTGCTGGAGCGGCGCATTGCCGCCAGCGACGATGCCGCAGTGATCGGCCAGACGCAGGCGCGCCCGGCGGTCGACGAGGTTACCCGTGCCGCACTGCTGGCTCAATTCAATGGTGGCCAGAGCCAGCAGCCGCAACAGATACGCCGCGGCCCCGACGTGGAAAACGTATCCAGCGCCGGCTTCATCCGCAGCCCGGACGCGCTGCTGGTGCGTGGCACATACCTGCGTTGCGTGCTGGAGACCCGGATCGTCACCGACATTGCCGGCTATACCTCCTGCCTGGTCACGGAGCCGGTGTATTCGATCAATGGCCGCAATCTCCTGCTGCCCAAGGGATCGAAGATCTATGGCAGTTATGGCGGCGGCCCGATCGGCGAACGCGTGGAGGTGATATGGGATCGCATCACCACGCCGAATGGCATCGACGTGGCCATGTCCAGCCCGGGCGTGGACCAGCTCGGCGGGGCGGGACATCCCGGCCAGTACAGCGCGCATTGGGGGCAACGGATCGCGTCGGCGTTGATGATCAGCCTGCTTTCCGATGCCTTCAAGTATGCCGCGGCCGAGCATGGACCGGAGTCCACAACCATCACCAGCAGCGGCCTGGCCGTCCAGTCGCCCTATGAAAGTGCCACTGCGCGCACGATGGAGCGGCTGGCCAACGAGGCCCTGAGCCAGCGCCGGCCGCCGACGGTGACCATCAACCAGGGCACGATCGTGAACGTCTACGTCGCCAAGGACGTGGATTTCACCAGCGTGCTGAATCCGCGCCATTGATCGGCGAATGAGCATGGACGCCGAAGCATCTCCGCTCGCACTGGTTTCCAGCGACTTCCTGCGCTACCAGTACGAAGTGCTGGGCATTGCCGAGTACATGGAGTCGCAGGGGGTGACGGAGATCTGCATCAACCGCCCCGGCGAGCTGTATCTGGAAGCGGCCGATGGCTGGCAGCGGGTGGAGGTTCCGGGCCTGAGCTTCGAGCGCGCACGACAGTTCTGCACGGCGGTGGTCAACGAGAGCAATACCGGCCAGCGCATCACCGATGCCGATCCGGTGGTGTCGTTGACATTCCCGACCGGCCAGCGTGCCCAGTTCGTGATCCCTCCGGCCTGCGATGCCGGCAAGGTGTCGATCACCATACGCCTGCCATCCAGGCATACCAGGACCTTGGCGCAGTACCAGCAGGACGGCTTCTTCGACCAGATACTCGAGCAGGACGGTGGCATCGGCGAGCAGGACCGGGAACTGCTGGAACTGCGCCATGCACGCGACTATGCCGGCTTCTTCCGGCGTGCGGTGATGTGTCGCAAGAACATCGTGGTCTCCGGCGCCACTGGCAGCGGCAAGACTACTTTCATGAAGTCGCTGGTCAACCACATTCCCGATGACGAGCGGCTGGTCACCATCGAGGATGCGCGCGAGTTGTTCATCACGCAGCCCAACGTGGTGCACCTGCTGTATTCCAAGGGCGGGCAGAGCACCAGCAACGTCACCGCCAAGAGCTGCATGGAAGCCTGCCTGCGAATGAAGCCGGACCGGATCATCCTGGCGGAATTGCGTGGCGACGAAGCGTTCTACTTCATTCGCAATTGCGCCTCGGGTCATCCCGGTTCCATCACCAGTTGCCATGCGGGCAGCCCCGAGCAGACCTGGGACCAGTTGGCGCTGATGGTCAAGGCTTCGGCCGAAGGGGCAGGCCTGGAATTCCCCGTCATCAAGCGGCTGCTGATGATGACCATCGACATCGTGGTGCACATCAAGGCGCACGCCGGCTCGCGCTACATCACCGGCATCGATTTCAACCCGGGGCGTACCCAGGGGCAGGAGCATTGAATGATGGCGTCACGGACAGCCGGTGCGTTGCGGCGGCAACCGGGGAGGGCAGGCTGATGCTACCCGGACTTGAAGCGCTTGCATGCCCGGAAATGGCGGTGCCGATGGAGGTGATGCAACACGTCATCGACGTCGAATCCTCGCGCAATCCTTTCGCCATCGGCGTGGTCGGCGGGGCGCTCGTGCGCCAGCCACGGCGTCTGGACGAAGCGCTGGCCACGGTGCGGATGCTCGAAGAGAAGGGTTACAACTTTTCCGTCGGCCTGGCCCAGGTCAATCGTTACAACCTGGCCAAGTACGGGTTGGATTCCTACGAAAAGGCGTTCCAGCAATGTCCGAACCTGCAGGCGGGCTCGCGCATCCTGGCCGACTGCTACAAGCGCTCGGGCGAGGATTGGGGAAAGGCGTTCAGCTGCTACTACTCGGGTGACTTCACCACCGGGTTCCGGCACGGCTACGTGCAGAAGATGTACGACTCGATCAGGCGCAGCCAGCCGCTTGCCGTCACGGGGGGCGCCGCACCGATCGCAGTGGTCGATCGTGGCGAACGCAGGCAGGTCGAGGCCGGGCATCATCCGCAACTGCATCCGGCTGCGCAGGCACGCATCGTCGCGCAGGGCGATGTCCCGGCATCCCTGCCCGACGATCCGGCACGGGCCTATGTGGTTTATCCCTCCACTGGCGCACTGGTGCGCGATGGTTTGCTTCGTACGGCCGACCACGCGTTGTCACGCGTGGTGTCGGGGGGGCTGGACCGGGCCATGCAACCGGTCGCGGCACCGCCTTCCATGTATTCCGTGGAGCCGGCCGGGTCTGGAAATGGTGCAGCACTGCCGGTGGCTGGTGGTCAGGCCAATGATGGCCCGGTGATGCTGCGGCCGTGGAGCGAACGCAACACGCCGATGCCCATGCCGGCCCAGCCGGGCATGGGTACGGTTCAACAGGTTCCCGCAGGGGATGCGGCCTTCGTTTTCTGACGAAGTCGTGGTGCGGCCGGCTTTCCGGCTGGTCGTGTGAGTTCATTGGTTCATCTGGTCAATCAACAAGGACATCCATTCATGAAGCAATCCAATCTCGATCTCGTCCAGGCCCGGCGCACGCTGAAGAGCATGCTGCTGGCCATTGCCTTTGCCGGCGCCGTGTTCGCCCCGCAGGTACTGGCCCAGGATTTCGGTGGTACCGACACCAAGGTCTGCGGTTTCTTCGACAACATCAGTGGCCTGCTCAACATGGTCTCGATCGCCGTGGTGACCATCGCGGTGATCTTTGCCGGCTACCAGATCGCTTTCGCCCACAAGCGCATCGGCGACGTGGCCCCGATCCTGATCGGCGGCGTCTTGATCGGCGCAGCCGGGCAGATCGCACGCATGCTGCTTGGCGGCGAGGCGGGCTCGTGCAGCGGCTCCGCGGGTGCGGCCGTGTACCAGGCGTTGCAGTACTACGGTGCATAAGGACGTCGTGTTCCGGGGGTGTACCCGCCCGGCCATGTTCCTGGGCGTGCCATACGTGCCGTTCTTTTTCGTGGCGGGCGGGTTGCTGCTCCTGAGCATGTACACCAATTTCTGGCTTCTGCTGACCATCCCGGTGGCCATTTTCATCATGCGGATGATGGCCAAGCGCGACGAGATGGTGTTCCGGCTTCTGGGCTTGCGCCTGCAGTTCAAATTGCGTGTCCGGAATGTGCACGAGCATGACGGCATGTGGGTGTTCAGCCCCAATCACTATCGCGACAGGCCACCGCCGGACGCATGACCGGCATCACCGGGCAGACGGTCCTTGCCGCTTGCCCGGTGCCACGCAGCATCCCCGCAGGATTCCAATCGGTAGTCCCATGTTCAGTCCAGACACCTCCATCAGCGAATTCATTCCCCTGTCGTCGCATGTCTCCACCAATGTGGTGAAGACCACGGGCGGCGACTACCTGATGACCTGGCATCTGGAGGGGCTGCCATTCGTGGGCCGTGAGGAATGGGAGCTGGAACACAAGCACAACACCTTCAACCGCCTGCTGCAGACGCTGCGCGCGCCGGATTTCGTCAATGTCGCGTTCTGGGTGCACGACATACGCCGCCGTCGCCGGTTGAAAGGGCGCAGCGAATTCGCGCAGGGCTTCAACCAGGACGTGTCCGACCAGTATTTCGGCATGCTCTCCTCGCAAAGGATCATGCAGAACGAGCTATACCTGACCATGATCTACCGCCCGGTGGTGACCGGGAAACGCTTCGTCGAACGATCCACCGATGTCGAAAAACTGCGCGCGGAGCAGGAACAGGCCGTGGAAAAACTGCTGGAACTGGCCGGCAATGTCGAGGCGGTGATCCGCGACTACGCGCCTTACCGGCTGGGCATGTATGAAGCCGGCAACGGCGTGGTGTTCTCCGAGACGCTGGAATTCTTCGGCTGGCTGATCAACCGCATCGACGAGCCGGTGCCGGTGTTGCCGGCACCAGTCAAGGACTACCTGCCGGTCAGCCGGCACATGTTCTCGGCCAAGACCGGCGACTTCGTCATCAATACCCCGAACGGCGCCAATCACTTCGGTGCGATCCTCAACATCAAGGAATATGCCGAAGGCACCTGGCCGGGCATTCTCAATGGCCTGAAGTACCTCGATTTCGAGTATGTCATGACCCATTCGTTCAGCCCGATGGGCCGCCAGGACGCGCTCAAGGTCCTCGACCGCACCAAGGGCATGATGATTTCCTCGGGTGACAAGGCGGTCAGCCAGATCATCGAGCTCGACCAGGCGATGGACCAGTTGTCGTCGGGCAACTTCGTGCTGGGCGAATACCACTTCATCATCGGCGTGTATGCCGACAACCAGGCCAGGCTTGCCCAGAATGTGGCCGCCACCCGCGCCGAACTGTCCAATGCCGGCTTTGTCTCGGCCAAGGAGGACCTTGCCATCACCTCCTCGTTCTACTCGCAGCTGCCGGGCAACTGGCGCTACCGCACCCGCCTGGCCAACGTCAGTTCGCTGAACTTCCTCGGCTTGTCGCCACTGCACAACTTTGCCACCGGCAAGCTGCAGAACAACCCGTGGGGCGATTGCGTGACCACGTTGCAGACCACCAACGGCCAGCCGTACTACTTCAACTTCCATGCCACCCATCCCTCGGAGAATTCCCTGGGCGAGAAAGCCATCGCCAACACGATGGTCATCGGCAAGTCCGGCACCGGCAAGACCGCGCTGATCAACTTCCTGCTCAGCCAGGTGCAGAAGTACGACCCGGCGCCCACCATCTTCTTCTTCGACAAGGACCGCGGCGCGGAAATCTTCGTGCGCGCCTGCGGTGGCAACTACCTGGCGTTGGAAAACGGCCAGCCGACCGGCTTCAATCCGTTCCAGTGCGAGCGCACTGAAGCCAACGTGCAGTTCCTGGCGGACCTGGTGAAGGTGCTGGCGGGCAAGCGCGAGTACAGCGCACGCGAGGAAGAGGACATCTTCCGCGCCGTCGAGAACATCCTCGATACGCCGCCACGCCTGCGCAGCATGACCAACTTCCAGAAGAGCCTGCCCAACATGGGCGACGATGGCCTGTACGCACGCATGCGGCGCTGGACCGCCGGCAACTCGCTGGGCTGGGTGTTCGACAACCCGGTCGACACCATCGACCTGGAAAGGGCCAACATCATCGGCTTCGACTACACCGACATCATCGACAACCCGGAAGTGCGCGTGCCGGTCATCAATTACCTGCTGCACCGGCTGGAGTCGCTGATCGACGGTCGCCGCCTGATCTACGTGATGGACGAATTCTGGAAGATCCTCGATGGCGAGGGTGGGTTGAAGGAATTCGCCAAGAACAAGCAGAAGACCATCCGCAAGCAGAATGGCCTGGGCATCTTCGCCACCCAGAGTCCGGAAGACGCGCTCAAGAGCGACATTTCGGCTGCCTTGATCGAGCAGACCGCCACGCTGATCCTGCTGCCCAATCCCAATGCCAGCAAGGCCGATTACATCGATGGCCTCAAGTTGACCGAGGCCGAGTTCAAGGTGGTGACCGCGCTGGACGAACGCTCGCGCTGCTTCCTGGTCAAGCAGGGGCATGCCTCCAGCGTCTGCCAGCTCAACCTGCGCGGCATGGACGACATCCTGTCGGTGATTTCGGCCTCCACCGACAACATCGAGGTCATGCACCGCGTGCTGCACGAGGTTGCGATGCGCGAGAAGGTACCCGAGGCCGATCTCACGCCTGAACAGTGGTTGGCCGACTTCTACCGGAAACGCAAGGGTTCGGGAAAGCCAGCCAGCAGGGAACAGGCCGCCTGAGTGCGGGATCATTTGCCAGGAGATGGATATGGAAAACAACACCGCTGCCAATCCGCGCCGCCACGCCATGCCGCTGGCCGCCGCGCTGACATTGGGTATCTCGATGGTGATCGCGGCGCCGCCGGCCAGGGCGGCCGGGCCGGTGGTCGAGGTCGGCCCCAACCTGTTGCAGAGCATCCTCAACCAGATCAATACGTTGACCTCGCAGATCGAGGCCGCGGGCGAGTATGCGCAGAATGCCACGCGCTGGATAGCCACTTTGAACGAATGGCGTGACCGCCTGGCCCAGTACCAGCAGATCGTCGCCTCGCCGTTGATGCCCACCAGCGTCAACCTCACGGTGATTCCCGAGGACTGGAACGTGGCCGAGCGCTGTGGCGTGAGTGGGCTCAGTCTGGGCGGGATCATGAGTGCGCTGAACCTGAATCTGGCCGGCGACATCGGCGAGCAGCAGAAGAACATCTGCATGGCCATCCAGTTGCTGGAAAACCGCAAGTACAACGAGACGGTCACTGTGGTGCGCGACACCATGCCGCAGGTGCAGGGCATCCTGGACAAGATCAAGCAAATCCGCCTGGCGTCCCGGAAGGCCGGCACCATGCCCGAATCGTCGAACAACACGCTGCAATCCTTTGCCGCGATGGACAAGAGTTTCAAGGCATGGGAAAGCCAGATCCGGACCTACGACCTGCAGATCGGCACGCTCAGGAACATGCAGCAGATCCTGGCCGGGCGCGCCCTCAAGGGCGAGCGGAACCCGATAGGGACCCTGGTCAAGACCGCCACGCTGAAGGCTGCATTGGAACTGTGATTCTCTCCGCAACGACCCGGCAGGCCCGGGCAACCGGCAGGTGAAGTGATGAGTCTAGGGATGATGGACGGCACGTGGACACAAGGAGCGCTGCAGTGGTTGCACAGCCCGCTGGCGACGTCCTCGGTGGGGGATTTCTTCTTCTTCCGGTTGATTCTGGATTACCTGCACGAGCAGATCAGCGCCTTCGGCGTGGAACTGCTCGCGCGGGTCATGCGCTGGGTGGGCGCCATGGCCCTGACCTTGATGACGTTGTGGGTGCTGATCCAGGGCTTCCGCATCGCCACCGGCCGCAGCCGCGACTCGATGATGGTGCTTGTCACCAACATGGCGCGCGCGGCGCTGATCGTCGGCGTGGCCACGAGCATGGCGATGTTCGGCCGCGACCTGCACGGCTTCCTGATCAACGACGTCAAGAACGAGATATCCCACGTTGTGACCGGCAAGAAGGACCGGCCGGAAGACTTGATCGACAAGAACCTGGGCTACATGCAGGTGGCGCTGTCGGCGGTGGACATGCTGGACGTGGCGGGCGACGAGACACTGGACTCGGCCAAGACGCGGGCGATGTGGTTCATCGGTCTGGGCACCGGCGGCCCGGCGGTGACGGCCGGCTCGATGCTGTTGCTGTATGAAGTTGCGCTGGCCTTGTTCATCGGGTTGGGGCCGTTGTTCATCCTGTGCCTGCTGTTCGAGCAGACCAAGTCGTTGTTCCAGCGTTGGTTGCTTTACGGCATCGGCACGATGTTCTCGATGGCGGTATTGGCAGCGATGGTTTCGATCGCGATGGAAATGGTGGCGCGGGTGGCCGGTGCCTTCTGGGGCAGCGCGCTGTTGGGCAAGCTGCTGGGCTCGAACTTCACCGACGGTATGTCAAGCATGGCGTTGCAGCAGGGCGGGGTGGGCCTGATCCTGACGACGCTGATCCTGACCGCCCCGCCGATGGCAGCGGTGTTCTTCCAGGGCACGCTGGGCAGTTTCATGGCGTACTCGCAGATTGGCGGTTCCCCGGGCATGGCGAGGCCGGGGCCGCAAGGGCAGCCGGTGGGGAGTTATGCGCCGGCGGCGCCTAGTACGAACAGCGACCACGATAAAAATATCGGTTCCGCGGCTTTGCCACGCCTAGGAGGAACAAATGCTGAAGTTCAACCGATAACTGGCGCTCGAGGAAATGCTGCCGTTGATAATCAGATATGAGGCAAGAATGAAGTCCTGGACTTTTTCGATTAAAATTTTTCTTTTTCTTCTGTTCGTATTCTCTGACGTACGGGCAGAGGGACGTTGTCCTCCAGGGCAATATCCGGTCGGAGGACGAGGAGCCCAAGGGTGTGCGCCAATCCCGGGGTATGGTACTCAGGGTGGAAATGGTGGTTATGCTGCGCCGGTTCCTACAGGTGAATGGTTGAAAACTTGGGGGGCGATTGCAGGCTCACCATCGACTGATTTGATAGGTGTGTCAGCGGGTGAAAGATCCAAGGAGGAGGCAGAGCGTGTCGCGTTGACGAAATGTGCTGCAGAGGGAGATCGTAATTGTACGATAACTCTTGCATATCATAATCAGTGTATCGCATATGCGGCGCCATCTTCTGGGAATGGGACGTCTTATGTAGCTTCAGCCCCTACCGAAGCTGAGGCGCTGGATGATGCAATCTTAAGTTGTAGCGACACAGGGGGGGGGCGCTGCGTCCGCTTCTATTCGGCTTGCTCCGAGCCTGTCTTTATAAGCTATTGAGTGGTGTGAGGGACTCTGTTTCGCACTTTTACTTTCCCCAATCGGAGGTCGACATTGCACATAAAATTCATCCAATGCCTTGCTTTGCTCCTTCTGACCGCCTGTAACCCGGAGATAGCCATGAATAAGGAACATGCCGCCGCTGAAACCGATGTTGCCAATGGAGGGCGTGGGCTGGCAAAACTCAATCCAGCTCCGCGCAAGGCGTATGAATTGACCTTGCAACTGAAGGATGCACCTGGTCCGTTCGCCGTGGTCAGTGGTGTGGCGCAATACGATGTGGTCAATGAAGATCAGTGCGGTCATGTCGAGCCTGCTACCGGCACTGCCAGCCGTATCACCAGTCAGGAGGATGTGGTCCTGCACAAGGTGTCGGATACCGAATATCGGGGCAGGGTCTATCTGGACCTTATGCAGGATGAGGATTACTACGGTCGGGGAGTGTGTCGCTGGGAGTTCACGGGTGCCGGTGCAATGCTCAAGGCTACTGGTGCCGAAGGCGAAACCCGGTTCTTGTCATTCATCAAGGCTGATGGGTTCATCAGGGGGGATGTTTTGGTGCGCCATTATCTTCCTGATGATTATCCGCGTGTTGAGCGCTTGCCCAATTATGGCGCTACCGGCCAGGAGGATGCTTCTTCGTACCTTCCTGAATTTCAGGGAAATTTGTTCGCGGTTTCCCTCTCTGCCGCCAAGGTGCAGCAATGAGTATCGGTAGCCGGGATTATGCGGCGCTGTCCGATGATTCCTATAAGGATCGCGCTGTTGGTCGCCGGGTGCCAGGTGAGGAAGAGCTCGTTGTGCTCGGCGGCTGTAGATACAAGGTGCTTGAGCATGTAGACAATAGGGTTAATGGTTATCAGGGCACCATCTACCAGCGTGAGGATACCGGAGAAATCATTGTCGCCCATCGTGGTACTGAGCAGATCGCTCGCGATGCATTTCTAACCGATGGAGGGATGGTGCTGGCTCGCGTCAATGTGCAAGCACCTGATGCAATACAGCTTACCGGACATGCGATGATTTATGCCGAGCGTGTTGGTCGTGGTACCGGGCATATACCCCCGGTTACGGTAACTGGCCACTCGCTGGGTGGCACCCTGGCCCAGATCAGCGCCCATCACTTCGACCTCAAGGGCGAAACCTTCAACGCCTATGGTGCCGCCAGCCTCGGGTATCGGATTCCCGAAGGCGGTTCCACCATGCTCAATCACGTGATGGCGGCCGATCCGGTCAGCGCGGCCTCTTCGCATTTTGGTCAGGTGCGGGTGTATGCCACGCAGGAGGAGATCAGGACTCTCGGCAACTGCGGTTTCAGCAACAGTGCCTTCCGTGCGTTGATCCCGGACAGCACGCTCGTTGCTGCGGCCCACTCGATCGGCTCGCACAAGCTGGGAAATTTTCTCGGCAACGAATCCGTGCTTGGTAAGCCGGAAGCGCAGGCACTTGCCCGTGACAACGGGAAAATGATCGAGGAATACCGCGGCAAGCTGGAAGCGCTGCGCGGGAGTGTCACCACGCTCTCCCGTGGCGGACCGGGGGCGGTCATGGACCTGTACGACCGCATCCGTGGTCCGTTGGATCCGGGTGAACCGGCGCGCAGGGAAGTGGAGAAGCCGCACGAGCGCAGCGGCATCCTGCGCATGGATGATTCGATTCATCCCGGCCATTCGCTGTTCCTTGATGCGCAGCGCGGTGTCCATGCGCAAGACGCCCGCGTGGGTCGTACACCTGACCACACGAGCAACCAGCTTGCCGGTGCTTTGGCGGCGGAGATGCATGTCGCCGGCGGCAAGCGCATCGACGTGGTGGCGATGAACAACGATGCCAGCCGAACTTTCGCGGTACAGGGAGACGTGCATGATCCGGCGCACCTGCGCGTGTCGGTGGAGACGCTGCAGGCCATGAACACGTCACTCGAACAAAGTACCCGGCACATGGAACAACGGTCCGCCGGACAGCGACTCGTACAGGAACACGAGCAGCAGATCGGGCAGGTCCAGACCGCTACCCACGGCATGCATGCCTGAGGATGGCAGACTCCCTTGGCGATGCGCTGTATCGACTCGTGGGGTTCGGCAGAGGACAGCCACGATATCCGTGATGTGGCTTGGTATCCGGGGCGTATCATGTGGGTCCGATATTCCGCACGGCGCAATCGCCGACGACCCCGCAGAGGCAATGCATGACGGACCACAGCAACGACCGCTTGATCTGGATCGACCTGGAAATGACCGGGTTGGATACCGACAACGATTCGATCATCGAGATCGCCACCGTGGTGACCGACGCGCAGCTCAACGTGCTGGCCGAGGGTCCGGAGTTCGCCATCGCGCATCCGCTGGAAACGCTGGAGGCGATGGACGAGTGGAACCGCAACCAGCATCGCCACTCGGGGCTGTGGCAGCGCGTGGTCGAGAGCGAGGTCACGATGGGGCAGGCCGAGGCACGCACCATCGCCTTCCTGCAGGACTGGATCAAGGCCGGCGCTTCGCCGATGTGCGGCAATTCCATCTGCCAGGACCGCCGCTTCCTGCACCGGCAGATGCCGCGGCTGGAGCGCTATTTCCATTACCGCAACCTCGACGTCTCCACGATCAAGGAACTGGCCCGGCGCTGGGCGCCGCAGGTGTCGGCGGCGGTGAGCAAGACCTCCAGCCACACCGCGCTGAGCGACGTGCACGATTCGATCGCCGAGCTGCGCCACTACCGGCAGTTCATGGGCACGCTGGCCGGGTTGCCGGGCATGCCGGAGACGACCTGAGCGCGATGGGCGAGCTGGCGGTGCCATTGCAGGATTGCCCGCAGGACATGGCCGACCTGCAACGCGCGGTGGCCTTGCTGGAGGCGCCGACGCTGACCGCGCGCATGGCCAACCTGGTCGGCTCGCCGCTGGAGTTCGCGGTACGCAAGCTGCCGGCCGGGGTTTCCAGACGCATCCAGGGCATGGCCGAGGCCGCGCTCTACAAGGCCGCGCAGGCCGCGCTGTGGAGCATGGACACCCAACAGCCCGGCAAGCCGGCATCGCCGCGGCTGCACAAGCTGGCGGCGGCCGCATCCGGTGCGTTGGGCGGGGCCGGCGGCCTGCCGGCGCTGGCGATCGAACTGCCGCTGTCCACCACCATCATCATGCGCGCGGTGGCCGACATCGCCCGCAGCGAAGGCTTCGACCTGCACGATCACGCCACCCGCCAGGCCTGCCTTGAAGTATTCGCGCTGGGCGGCAGCTCCGGCGCCGACGATGCCAGCGAAACCGGTTATTACCTCGCGCGCGGCTTCACCACCGAACTGGTGCGGCACCTGTCGGCGGAACTGGCCGGTACCACGCTGGGCGGCGGCCACGGCCTGTTGCTGGGGCTGGGGCCGAAGGAAGCGGGCAAGTGGCTGGCGCGGATCGTGGAGAAGGTCGCCGCGCGCTTCGGCGTGGTGGTGTCGGAGAAATTCGTCGCGCAGGCGGTGCCGGTGATCGGGGCGGTGGCCGGCGCCACCTTGAACACCTTGTTCATCGGCTACTACCAGGACATGGCGCGCGGGCATTTCATCGTGCGCCGGCTGGAGCGCAAACATGGATTCGAGGCCGTGCGCCTGGCCTACGGTGCGGCCAGCGGGCGCATGCCGGCCTGAACTGCCAGGCCGGTGGTAGCGTGGCAGGCCGGAAACACGGGAATCCTGCGATGAGCATTTTCGACCTGCGCGTGGAAACCGAGCGGTTGCTGCTGCGCCCGCCCTCGGCGGAGGACTTCGACGCCTTCGCCGCGTTCTGCTCCGACCCGGTGGCGATGCAGCACCTGGGCGGGGTACAGGCGCCATCGGTGGCATGGCGCAGCCTTGCCGCATTGACCGGCAGTTGGCAGTTGCTGGGCTATTCGATGTTCTCGGTGATCGAGAAGGACAGCGGGCGCTGGGTTGGCCGGGTCGGGCCGTGGCAGCCGCATGGCTGGCCGGGGCCGGAAGTGGGCTGGAGCATCGTCCCGGCCTGCTGGGGGCGCGGCTATGCCCCGGAGGCCGCGCGCGCGGCCATCGACTGGGCCTTCGGCGCGCTGGATTGGCCGGAGGTGATCCACACCATCGCGCCGGACAACCGCAACTCGCAGGCGGTGGCGCGCAAGCTCGGCTCGCAGGTGCTGCGCACCGTGGTGTTGCCGCCGCCGCACGAGGTCGAAGTCGAGGTCTGGGGACAATCGCGGCAGGCGTGGTTGGCCGGTCGCTGAGTCGGCGGTTTTCCGCTGGACGACGGCTGCATGCGTGGCATGGAATGACCGCGCACGGTAGCGGTGGTGCAGGACACGCATGAGCCGGCCACGTCTCCGCGCACGCACCGGCTTTTTGCTGCGGTCGCAGCTTTACCGGGCAGCCCCGGTTCCGGTGTGATGGCGCGATTCCAACCCGTCGTGTCGTGGAGCCGCATTCGAATGTTCGCCCGTGTCCCCAACCCCATCCCGGCCCGCATGAAGGGCCTGAACCGTGCCGAGATCTGCGACGCCAATTTCATCGAGTTCGTGAAGGGGCTGGGGCCGGGGCCAGGCAACGCGCCGCAGGAACAGGCGCCGGTGTTGCCGGGCAGCGCGCTGGATGCGAAGGGGTTCCGCGAGTTGTTCGAATCGCAGCTGATCAGCCGCCACCTCGACCTGATGGCGCGGGTGCTGCGCGTGCAGAACAAGGTCTTCTATACCATCGGTTCGTCCGGCCACGAGGGCAATGCGATGGTGGCGCGCGCCACCCGCCATACCGATCCGGCGTTCCTGCACTACCGCTCCGGTGGCTTCATGGCCGAGCGCTTCCGCAAGCTGCCGGGGATGGACCCGGTGATGGATTCGGCGCTGTCCTTCGCCGCCAGCGCCGAGGACCCGGCCAGCGGCGGCCGCCACAAGGTGTGGGGCAGCAAGCCGCTGTGGGTGTTGCCGCAGACCTCCACGATTGCTTCGCACCTGCCCAAGGCCCTCGGCACGGCGATGGCGATCGAGGCCGGCAAGCGGCTGGGGCTGCAACTGCCGGTGCCGGAGGACAGCATCGCCATCTGCTCGTTCGGCGATGCCTCGGCCAACCACGCCACCGCGCAGACCGCGTTCAACGCCGCCTCGTGGACCGCCTACCAGAAGCTGCCGGCGCCGGTGCTGTACGTGTGCGAGGACAACGGCATCGGCATCTCGGTGAAGACGCCCGGCGGCTGGATCGCCGAGAGCTTCCGCAACCGCCCGGACCTGGACTATTTCTTCGCCGACGGCCTGGACCTGGCCGCCGGCTATGCCGACGTGCAGCGTGCGGTCGAACATTGTCGCCGCACCCGCCGCCCGACCTTCCTGCACCTGCGCACCACCCGGTTGATGGGCCATGCCGGTACCGATTTCGAGATCGAGTGGCGCGCGCTGGAGGAACTGTGCGCGGTGGAGGCCGGCGACCCGCTGCTGCGCTCGGCGCAGATCGCGGTCGAATCCGGGGCGATGGGCGCCGACGAGGTACTGGCGCTGTACGAGCGCACCCGCGCGCGCTGCTTCGCCGCCGCCGAGGACGCGGATACGCGCCCGCGGCTGACCACGTTGAAGGACGTGGTCGCGCCACTGGCGCCGTACACGCCCGACAAGGTGCGCGCCGAAGCCACGCGCGCCGACTACGGCGAGCGCCGCCTGCAGGTGTTCGGCGGCGAGGCCGCGTTGCCGGAGAACCTGCCGCCGCGGCACCTGGCGATCCAGATAAACAACGCATTGCACGACCTGTTCTGCAAGTATCCGGAAACGCTGTTGTTCGGCGAGGACGTGGCGCAGAAGGGCGGCGTCTACACGGTGACCAAGGGCCTGCACAAGGCCTTCGGCCCGCGCCGGGTGTTCAACACCCTGCTCGACGAAACCACTATCCTCGGCATGGCCCAGGGCTTCGCCAACATGGGCATGCTGCCGGTGCCGGAAATCCAGTACCTGGCCTACCTGCACAACGCCATCGACCAGTTGCGCGGCGAAGCCTGCTCGCTGCAGTTCTTCTCCAACGACCAGTACCGCAACCCGATGCTGGTGCGCATCGCCGGGCTGGGCTACCAGAAGGGCTTCGGCGGCCACTTCCACAACGACAACTCGATCGCCGCGATCCGCGACATCCCCGGGCTGGTGGTCGGCTGCCCCTCGCGTGGCGACGACGCGGCGATGATCCTGCGCACGCTGGCCGCGCTGTCGAAGGTGGACGGGCGCGTGTGCGTGTTCCTCGAACCGATCGCGCTGTACATGGCCAAGGACCTGCACGAGGCCGGCGACGGCCAGTGGCTGTTCCCTTACCCGGCGCCGGAGCAGGCGCTGGAACCCGGGCAGGGCCGTGTCTACGGCGAGGGCAACGACGACCTGCTGGTCATCACCTATGGCAACGGCGTGCCGATGGCCTTGCGCGCGGCCAGGGCCATCGAGGCGGCACAAGGCTGGAAGGTGCGGGTGGTGGACCTGCGCTGGCTGGTGCCGCTCGATGCCGCCTACATCGCCGGACAGGCGCGCGGCGCGAAACGCATCATCGTGCTCGACGAGGGCCGCTACAGCGCCGGCGTCGGCGAGGGCGTGGTCACCGCGCTGGTCGAGGCCGGTTTCGGCGCCATGCCGCTGCGCCGGGTAACCGGCGCCGATACCTACACGCCGCTGGCCGGCGCCGCATTGCTGGTGCTGCCGGGCGTCGACGACGTGGTGGCCGCTGCCGCCGAACTGGCCGGGGCGTGACCGCCCGCGCACGGCGGCAAGCAGATGTTCCGCCGGTGCCGGGCATGGCGCCGGCGGCCACGCCGCTCTTCACCGGCCGCGAAGGAAGCGGGGGCTAGGCTGGGGCCTCCCTTCCGACCGAGGTCGTCATGGAACCGTATCGCATCACCGTATTCGTCGGCAGCCTGCGCAAGGAATCCTTCAACCGCCGCCTCGCCCTGGCACTGGAAAAACTGGCCGGCGGGCGGGCGCATTTCGAATACCTGAACATCGGCGACATCCCGCTCTACAACCAGGACCACGACACGGATTTCCCGGTGCAGGGTACGCGCCTGAAGGACCGCATCCGCCAGGCCGACGCGGTGCTGTTCGTCACCGCCGAATACAACCGCTCCATCCCCGGGGTGCTCAAGAACGCCATCGACACCGCCTCGCGGCCCTATGGCGACAACGCCTTCGACGGCAAGCCGGCGGCGGTGATCGGCACCTCGCCGGGCGCAGCCGGCACGGCGATGGCGCAGCAGCACCTGCGCAACGTGCTGGTGTTCGTGAATCTGGCGGTGATGGCGCAACCGGAAGCCTTCCTGCAGTACAAGGAAGGGCTGATCGACGCCGATGGCGGCATCGGCAACGATGGCACCCGCAAGTTCCTGCAGGGCTATGTCGATCGCTTCATGGACTGGATCGCGGCGCACCGGCAGCACTGAGCGGGGCGCCCGCAGGTGATGAACGCAACCGGTGCCTGGGGACGCCGGTTGCCGCTGCACCGGCCGCGATCCCTTGTGCTGCCTGCCTTGCGCCCACATCCACCGGCTGCGGACAACTTGTCCACAGAACTATCCCCACATCGACGGCCGGCATCCGCCTACCATTGGGCGCCCGGCTTTTCCGCAGCAGCAGGTTTCCATGTCCGCCCGTCCCGGTTTCCGTTCCGACCGCCCCGACCGCGCCGAGCAGCGCATCGACACCCTGCGCGTGCCGCCGCATTCGGTGGAGGCCGAGCAGGCCGTGCTCGGCGGCCTGATGCTGGCGCCGGAGGCGTTCGACCGGGTCAACGAGGCGCTGACCGAGAAGGATTTCTACCGCCGCGACCACCAGCTGATCTACCGCGCGATCCGCGAGCTGTCCGAGCGCGACCGCCCGTTCGACGCAGTGACGCTGGGCGAGTGGTTCGAGTCGCAGGGCAAGCTGGAGCAGGTCGGCGACGGCGCCTACCTGATCGAGCTGGCCAGCACCACGCCGTCGGCGGCCAACATCGGCGCCTATGCCGAGATCGTGCGCGATAAGGCGGTGCTGCGGCAGTTGATCCAGGTCGGCACCGACATCGTCAACGACGGCTTCCAGCCGGAGGGCCGCGAAAGCACCGAGTTGCTGGCAGCGGCGGAAAAGTCGGTGTTCGCCATCGCCGAACAGGGCGCGCGCGGCCGCACCGACTTCGTGGCCATGCCCGGCGCGCTGAAGGATGCGTTCGAGGAACTGCGCAACCGCTTCGAGAACGGCGGCAACATCACCGGCCTGCCGACCGGCTACAACGAATTCGACCAGATGACAGCCGGCCTGCAGCCGACCGACCTGATCATCCTGGCCGCGCGCCCGGCGATGGGCAAGACCACCTTCGCGCTGAACATCGCCGAGTACGCGGCGATCAAGTCGAAGAAGGGCGTGGCGGTGTTCTCGATGGAAATGTCGGCCTCGCAGCTGGCGATGCGCCTGATTTCCTCCAACGGCCGCATCAACGCCACGCGCCTGCGCACCGGCCAGCTGGAGGACGAGGACTGGAGCCGCGTCACTGGCGCCATCCGCATGCTCAAGGAAACCAAGATCTTCATCGACGACACGCCGGGCGTGTCGCCGGAGGTACTGCGTTCCAAGTGCCGCCGGCTCAAGCGCGAGCACGACCTCGGGCTGGTGGTGATCGACTACCTGCAGCTGATGAGCGTGCCCGGCAACAGCGAGAACCGCGCCACCGAGATTTCCGAGATCAGCCGTTCGCTGAAGGGGCTGGCGAAGGAACTGAACGTGCCGGTGATCGCGCTGTCCCAGCTCAACCGTTCGCTGGAAACGCGCACCGACAAGCGCCCGGTGATGGCCGACCTGCGCGAATCGGGCGCCATCGAGCAGGACGCGGACATGATCGTGTTCATCTACCGCGACGAGTACTACAACAAGGAAAACTCGCCGGACAAGGGCCTGGCCGAGGTGATCATCGGCAAGCAGCGAAGCGGCCCGACCGGCTCGGTCAAGCTGAAGTTCTTCGGCGAGTACACCCGCTTCGACAACCTGACCCACGATTCGGTGGGCGTGTTCGAATAGGGAAGGGCC